>CECA01076349.1_pt1 | contig 13201 bp, 16 predicted proteins | sample 557351 | NCBI WGS metagenome assembly CECA01 (sample SAMEA3182051, study PRJEB8094) | gut metagenome | biome: human; feature: gut; material: Stool; isolation source: human stools | place: Canada | collected 2012-03-07 | reverse complement strand
CGTAAGCCTCGACCTTGGCAGAGCCGTAAGCCTTGACCGTGGCAGAGCCGCAAGCCTTGACCGTGGCAGAGTCGTAAGCCTCGACCGTGGCAGAGCCGTAAGCCTCGACCTTGGCAGAGCCGTAAGCCTTGACCGTGGCAGAGCCGCAAGCCTTGACCGTGGCAGAGTCGTAAGCCTCGACCGTGGCAGAGCCGTAAGCCTCGACCTTGGCAGAGCCGTAAGCCTTGACCGTGGCAGAGCCGCAAGCCTTGACCGTGGCAGAGTCGTAAGCCTCGACCGTGGCAGAGCCGTAAGCCTCGACCTTGGCAGAGCCGTAAGCCTTGACCGTGGCAGAGCCGCAAGCCTTGACCGTGGCAGAGCCGCAAGCAAATGATTTAGCATTAGAGGTGTGTTCTTTTCTTGTGTAAATGCCAGCTTCGGTTAATTCCTCCTCAGTAAAGTTTTTTTCTAGGTAATTTGCGTCAATCATCTTGGACGTACTCAAGACCCAATACCAATTATCGGTTATCGCTTTCAGCAAGTCTTGTTTGCTTTTTGCGTTTAACCCCATACTGTATCCATCTTGGCAAGCGTGATGTTTTTTAGCCCGTTCAAGCAGATCTTCTTTTAATTCTTCGAATGTCTTCATTTTTTATCGTTTATTAGTTTAATGATATCTTTTCTTATCTCTATCAATTCTTCCTTGCTAAGAGAATTTAGCTCGTCTAGGATATCGTCCTTCTTGGATCGGTTAGGCCTTGAAGGGGCTTGCACCACGTATATCACCCCGAAATCATTTTTCTGACTCATAAGTCATTATAACTATTTGGTGTACCACAATAAAGATTGATATGATCGCTAGGATCAAGAGGTGAATATTGAGAGGTTTTTCGTACCACTCAAATATTGACACTATTGATATTAGCCCTAGTACGGTAGCGGAGATCATCCTAAAAGAAAAGACGATCACGCTCTTTATGGCCCGGAATATCTTCCAGAGCCATGCTTGGTTTCTCTTTATCATATGTTGTTGATTTAAATTTCTTGATGTGAAAAGGTCTCATATCCTCACGGACGGAGACCTGCGTTGCACTTTAGTGAAATAATTGATTGAATAGCATCCGCTAGGGATGAAGCGTGCTCCCTGCCGGGCTTGAACCGGCGACCTCTCGCTTATGAGGCGAATGCTCTCGACCAACTGAGCTAAGGGAGCGTTTGCCGGGGAATCCCACCCCGGCACAGTTTAAGCAATAACGAATATTCTTTCCTGCCTCACGGCGGTATTGTAAGGTCTTGGTAGCTTTATTACACATAAACATGTCAAACAGTGCAAATGGTTTAGTCCCGCCTCCGGTCTCGCTCCGGAACCTGCGAGTCTTTGGCTCTCTTGGCGGGATTGCTTAACTTTACGATGTGAAACAAAAAATTAAGCATTATGAACGAAAAAGAATTGTTGAATTTATTTCTAGACACTTTCCCTGACTCTACTCATCCGAAGGATCGTGGACGTTTTATTTCTTATGCTATAGAATGTGCTCGCAATAGTCATTATATAGACATTAAGGCCATGAGCGAGAAAGGATTGGATCAAGAACGTATCGAGGAGTTGGAAATCGCCTTTGAATGGATTAGAGACACCATGGATTATTTATTGAGCAAAGGAACTCCCTGACCTTCTCGGAGGCTATGGTAGCTTCTTCCTTTGAGGGGAAGAGGTTACCCGCTTCCTTGAGCAGCTTGATACCTGTCTTGCCCGGCCCTCGATTGTTGAAAATGCCCGATACCGGCTCCGGAAGGAAATCTCCTTCCCTTAGATACCAAAGATCGGGAATATCATTGGGCCGGTTATTCTCTTTCTTGTTTAAGATAAATTCTGACATATCCACGTTTTTGATCCAATTCAAAGCTTCGTCTAGGCTCTTGAACTGTTGCATGTGTCCTGTCTCAACACATGACATTTCCGTCACGCTATTCGGCTTCTGGCAGATAAAATCGTAAATTCTTTGGGCCGAGTTGATAATGTCTTCCGATTTTGCCATGTTAAAAGGATCTCGGATGTATTCTAAACAGTACATCCGAATCTCCTTATCTGTTTTTGGATAGTAGTCCATATTTTTTATTTTAAATGTTTGGCTCCCCCATAACCTCCAACGGTTTCAAGCCCGAATCATGGACGGGTGGGGGAGTATTTATCACTAACGTAAATCCGTAGTTCTCGGATTGACCGTCTTTCCGATCTGTCGTCATCTTATGATTGTCTGTCCAATCTGTCATACTTTTGGCAGTATTAACCTCCTGCTATATCTTAGATACGACTCGTAGGAAAAGTCATATTATTTAGTACGATACGGTCTTCTTTACCAACCACCGCAAGGATACCCGAATGGGATCGTACTTATTATATATACTATTAATTATATGTATAAATCCAATACCGGAACCGATTAAACTACATCGGGAGCGGGGATCATCATCCCTTCCGGTATCTTCGCCTATCATAACCTTACCCGCCATACCTATATCTCTTACGTATATCCTCTTATGGGGATAAGGATTTATTCATTAAGTCAAAGAACTCTTTTTAGTAGGCATCCGGGAATCGAACCCGGAGCGGGGTGAAGGATTTGCAATAGCCTTTAGTCTTTAAAATGATCCGCTTCCAGCCGTGACGCTTCACTAGCCATGCCCTTATGCTATTTATCGGCTTTGTTTTGATCCCCTGTAAAATTCTATCGCTCTTTTTCTTATCATGTAAGCGTTTGGGGAACTTGTTACACCTTTTAATGCGTTTCTGACCGTTATCTCTGTGAATCCCGTGTCCTTGGCCAAGGCTCTTATTGAGCCATGCGGCACTATGATCTCTTCTAATCTTGCCATATCTTTTTATTTATCTGTTCATATACGCTATAAGGCCGGCCTTACTAAACACCCTTTTCCGGCCTTTATGAGCGTGAGGTATTTCCTTTATGTGTTCCCTCAGATATCGGATGGATAGCTTGGTGATCTTGGAGGCTTCATCGAAGCCAACGAACTCGTCCTCTTTCTGGGCCTCTCTCTCCAAAACGGACTCCACGATCCTTTTTACCTCCTTTCGCATGAGGGGAATCAATTCCTCGGCTATAAGCCTTGCGTCGTTCCTAGTCATATGGCTATTTTCTTTGTGGTCGCTAACGCGCCTCCATAATTAGTTACCGCTTCCTTTCTTATCATATCCGGAAGTTCGCCCTCTGTTATGAATCTCAAAGCGTTCCTTACGGTCTGCATCGTTATCCCGAAATGTTCGGCTATTCGCCTTGTCGCTCCAAACGGTACTACTATTCTTTTAGAGTACAATGATCTATCTTTCATATATTTTCTTATATTTGCAAATCAGCGTTATCATTTTGCTTGCAACGCTGTTTCGTTTTGTTTGATGATGCAAATATAAAGAATATATTCTTTGCCTATATCTATTTAAAAGAATATCTTCTTTGAATTATTATTAATTAACAATTAAGGCCATGAGCGTAAAAGATAATATTTATTTGTTCCTTAGTACAAAGGGGATTAGCCCTACTAAGGCAGAGAGGGAATTGGGCTGGAGTGTTGGAGCTTTAACTAAAGCTAATAGTGTAACCTCCGATAGATTGAAGGAATTTATTCTTTTTTACTCAGATATTTCTCCCGAGTGGCTACTTACAGGTTCAGGCGAAATGCTAAAGAAACCAACGAATCAAGAAGCGTCCGGCAATGTCAGCACTCTTGAGGCAGAAAAATCGTTCTTGGAAAAAGAGTTCTTCTACCTGAAAGCGATAAGGGATAAGAATGCGGATTTGATCAAGGCTATGGATAAGATAGAGGAGAAAGAAAAGGAGATATTAAAATTGAAAGCCGAGATTGAGTCATTGAAGGGTATGCTGGATAAGCAGAAGGTGGTTTGATTTGTTTATAATATTATCAATGGAATACCTCATTTGTTCTATTTAGAATGATTCTAAATTAAATATTATATGGAAAATAGTATAATTCAGAGGATTGCGGAGATTATAACAAGTAAAGGATTTTCAGAAAATTCTTTTGCTAAACAAATTGGATCGAATCAAAGAACTATTAATCAGCAGTTAAGAGGAGATCGAAAATTAAGTTTGGATACAGTTTGTAATGTAATTAGCTCTTTTGGGGATATCTCAGCGGAATGGCTCTTGCGTGGAGAAGGTAACATGAATAAGTCGGAAGAGAAGAATAGTGATATACATATAATGTATGAGACTAGTAGAAAACAAATACTATTACGAGACGAAAGGATTAGGGATCTGGAGATAGAGTTGGAGTTGGCTAATACTCGCTGTGAGGAATTAAAGAAGGAGGTTCTGGCGTTGAAGAGAATCGCAAAAAGTAGTTGATAGTGTTAAAAGGTCCCTTTTATGTTCTTAAACATTGAATATTAATATCTGAATCTATTTTGCTTTTGTTTTAAAAGTAATTATTCGTTTTTAATTACACTGTATTATGCCTACGGAAATAGATGTTTATATTGAACATGTGATTAGTCTGTCAAAAGATTACAGCATCCTTTTTGACAAGTATATTAAATTGGAAGAAAAGTGTAGGATTTTAGAAGAAAGGATTCTCTTGTTGGAAGGAAAGAGAACAGCTTCTGCCGCTCTTCAAATCTCTTTTGTCAGAGATTTGTTAAATGATGTTAACGGGAGGGAGGGTAAATCCTTATCCTAAAATTAATGCCTAGGCATTAACGAAGTGGTTACAATTTTCAAGTATTTTCTATTTGTGATACCAATATAATAACAATCAAATTAATTAATCTGTGTATCAGATGATTGAAGAACTAGATATAACCCCAGCCCGATCACGAGGGAGATTCTAAAAGAGTCTCCCTTTTTTGTGTCATAACTTCGTTGGCAAAGTATCTTAGGTGCGTGAGCCGATGTACTTAAGATACTTTTTTGGGGGGAGGGATCGACAAGAGGTTCTTTCTTTTTCCGACTGTGTCTTGTCCTGAAATAGCTTGACACTTTTAAGGGGCTAAAAAGTATAGAAATGATCAAAAGAAAGCCCAAAAGAGTGTTCACGGAACCCTTTAAATTATCCGTGTTACGCGAGTATTACAGTAGCGGAATGAGCAAGTATGCGATAACGAAGAAATATTCTTTGAGCCCTCCTTGCATATATAGATGGCTAAAAGAATACCCAGTGGGATCGGACCAGTTACCTTTGCCATCAGAAACAAAAGAGAGGTTACAGATGGTTCCCAAGCAATCGGATTTGACAGATATGGAGTCCCTTCAAAAGCGCATAGAGGAATTGCGTCGTTCTTTGGAGCTGGAGAAGATGCGTAGCCGTGCCTTCGAGAAGATGATAGAGATAGCGGAAGAGGAAGAAGGCATCAGTATATTCAGAAAAGATGGTGCCAAACAGTAACGGCGTTACGTGAGGAGTATCCCCATGAGAGTGTGGCTACCCTTTGCGGGCTGTTTGGAAAGAAACGCCAATGGTATTACGCGAACATGAAGGCGGATGTATCGGAGAGACAACGCGTCAAGCTTCTTGCTGACATGATAGGCTATTATCGTCTTTGTTGTCCCCGTATCGGAGGTTTCAAGCTGTTCCATTTACTGGAAAAGGATTTGGGACATGCTGTGACCCTCGGGCGAGACTCGTTCTTAAAGGTTTATGAATCAAAAGGCTTTAAGCTCAATCCCAACAAACGTAGGCGTACGACAGACTCCAATCATGTCTATAAAAGGTACCCCAATCTTATCAAGGGAAAAGACGCGCGGTATTCCAACCATATATGGGTGTCGGACATCACGTACGTGTGGATATTGGGGGACGTGTTGTACTTGCATCTTGTCACCGACGCCTATTCGCACGCCGTATTGGGCTGGTGCCTATCCGACAGTCTCAGCGCCTCGCATACGACAGAGGCCTTGCGCATGGCGATCCGGATCGCCGGAGGCGGCAACCTTTGCGGTACCATACACCACTCGGACAGGGGGTCACAATACGCCAGCGAGGCTTACGTCAGCTGCCTCATGGAGCATCACATACGGATAAGCATGACAGAAGGATATGAGCCGACAGACAACGCCATGGCGGAAAGACAGAACGGGATCTTCAAGGTCGAATGGATATACGAGCAGGAAATGTACAGGGATAAAGAACAGGCGATCAATGAGATCAATCGTATGATTGACTTTTATAACAACCGAAGACCTCATATGAGCATCGGAATGGAGTGCCCGATGGAGGTGTATAAAGGCAAACTGCCGGGGAAAAATCTTTGGCGAAAAAGACCCTGATTCTTTTTGATTCCTTACATTTGTACGCCGAGAATATGGATCACTCTGGTATATCCATTGTCCATTCTTGATGACAGGCTTTTTGGTAGGCTTTATCAGAGAGTGACAAGTAAGCCAGGAGGATCATGAGTTTATTGACAAGTAAAGTTGTTTAACTACCCCAAAAGTGACAAGTGATTTTAGGAATGGACAGGATTGAGGAATATGCCGTAAAAGTAAGTACTACTTACTTTGTCATTTAATATATACTGCAAGTGGCATAGAAGATATACTGTCCTTTCCACGGGTTTCTACCAAGCTGGCATTTAGGCTGATTTTAGAACTTCGTAGCATAAAAAAATCCCCCGCAGAAGGGCGAGGGAACCTAATGTTTTCACAACGGAATAATCCTTATTGTGATTTGCTTCATTTTAGTATGACAAATATATGAAATGGAATGCTTGCGTGCAAGTGTTTCTGAAATAAAATTTTTATATTTGGGAAAATGTAAAGATAACATACTATGAAAAGGATTTTAGGCTTGGATTTAGGGACAAATAGTATAGGGTGGGCGTTGGTGAACGAAGCTGAAACAGATGAGGAAGTCTCGTCAATCATCCGATTAGGTGTGAGAGTAAATCCTTTGACAGTAGATGAAACGCAGAACTTTGAAAAAGGGAAAAGTATCACTACAAATGCGGAAAGAACTCTTAAAAGAAGTATGCGCCGTAATTTGCAGCGATATAAATTACGTCGTGATGCGTTGGTTGAATTTTTGAAAGAGCTGGGTTTTATTACCGACGAAACTATCCTTTCGGAACAAGGAAACAGAACTACGTTTGAAACCTGTCGTTTACGGGCTAAAGCTGCTGAAGAAGAGATTTCTTTAGAGGAACTATCCCGTGTCTTATTGATGATTAATAAAAAACGTGGATATAAAAGTAGTCGAAAGGTAAAAAAGGAAGAAGATGGAGTTTTGATTGATGGAATGGAGATTGCTAAAAAGCTGTATGAGGAGGATTTGACTCCGGGGCAACTTTGTTCGCAGTTACTTGAATCGGGCAAGAAAGTTTTGCCAGACTTTTACCGTTCTGATTTGCAAGAAGAGTTGGATAGAATATGGAGTGTTCAAAAGCAATTTCATCCTGATGTTTTCTGTGATGCCGCCAAAGAAGAAATCAAAGGAAAAAACAGAAGCCAGACATGGGCTATCTTGGCTAACTATTTTGTTTGGAAAGAAGAAGTGGTTGGCTGGAATGACAGAGAAGCAAAGAATGAAACGATAGAAAAAGAATGTAAACTTGTCGGTCTTAAACGGACGACTAAGGGGTATGAACTGAAAAAGGAAAATTATCGTTGGCGTGCGCAAGCTCTTACTGAACAATTAGGTTTGGAAGAGATAGCCGTAGTCTTGCAAGAGATCAATGGTCAGATAAATGCGTCTAGTGGTTATTTGGGAGCCATTAGTGATAGGAGCAAAGTGTTATACTTTAATCATCAAACGGTCGGACAGTATCAGATGGCTGAGTTAGACAAGAATCCCCATGCAAGTTTGCGCAATATGGTATTCTATCGGCAGGGTTATTTGGATGAATTTGATAGAATTTGGGAAAAGCAGGCAGAATTTCATAAGGAATTGACAGCTGAATTGAAAAAAGAGATTCGCGATATGATCATCTTTTACCAACGACGTCTGAAAAGTCAGAAAGGCTTGATTAGTTTCTGTGAGTTTGAAAGGTTGGAGATTGTAGTAGAAAAGGATGGAAAGAAACAGACCAAAGTCATAGGATGCAAGGTGATACCTCGTTCGCATCCATTGTTTCAGGAATTTAAGGTATGGCAGACATTGAATGACATAAAGGTATTGGGAAGAGAGAAGAAAAGAAATGCTTTGTCGGCAAGCGAAAGTAGGGCTTTGTATCCAGAAGAAAAAGAAATACTGGCAAGAGAACTTGCGATAAAAGAAAACATGAAGAAAGCAGATGTGTTGAAGCTCTTATTTGAAAATCCACAGGAATTGGATTTGAACTTCAAACAAATAGATGGAAATCGTACTGGGTTTTCTCTCTTTTCTGCCTATAGCAAAATGATAGAAAAGTATGGCTACGAACCGTTGGATTTTAAGAAACCAGCAGATGAGATAATCGGACAGCTAAGAACTATCTTTACCGATTTAGGTTGGAATACGAATCTGTTTACCATTGACTTAACCAAAGAGGGGAAAGAGCTCGAGATGCAACCTTATTTCAGACTTTGGCATCTGTTGTATTCTTTTGAAGGAGATAATACGTCGACCGGTAACGGCAAACTGATTGAAAAGATCATGCAACTTTGCGGAGTTGAGAAAGAATATGCTGTAGAGCTAGCCAGTCTTTCGTTTCAAGATGATTACGGAAGTTTGAGCGCGAAAGCCATCAAAAGGATTTTACCCTATTTGAAAGAGGGTAATCTGTATGATGTGGCTTGTGAATATGCCGGTTATCGTCATTCCAAATCTTCACTGACTAAGGAGGAGATAGAAAATAAGGTTTTAAAGGGCAAGCTGGAGGTTCTTCCTAAAAACAGTCTCCGAAATCCGGTGGTTGAAAAGATTTTGAGTCAGATGGTGAATGTAATCAATACAATCATTGATACGTATGGAAAACCTGATGAAATCCGAGTGGAATTGGCTCGTGAATTAAAGAAGAGTGCCAAAGAACGTGAGGAACTGACGAAAGCTATCGCAAAGAGTACCCGTGAGCATGAGGAGATCCGTAAATTGTTGCAAGATGAATTTGGTATGATGAACGTGAGCCGCAATGATATTATCCGTTACAAACTTTATGAAGAGTTGAAAGATAATGGATATAAAACATTGTATTCCAATCAATATATACCTAAAGAAAAGATTTTCAGTAAGGAGATAGATATAGAACATATTATTCCACAATCCCGTCTTTTTGATGATTCTTTATCTAACAAGACATTGGAGTATAAGGCTATTAATATAGAAAAGGGAAATAAGACCGCTTATGATTTTGTAAAAGAAAAATATGGAGAAGAAGGCTTGCAACAATATATAAATCGTTGCGAAAGCTTGTTCAATGACAAAAAGGCGAAACTTCGGAAATTGAAAATGGAACAGAAGGATATACCGGATGGTTTCATTGATAGGGATTTGAGAAATACACAATATATAGCGAAAAAAGCACTCGCTATGTTGAACGAAATCTGCCGTAGAGTAGTGGCAACTACCGGTTCCATTACAGATCAATTGCGTGAAGACTGGCAATTGGTGGATGTAATGAAAGAACTGAACCTGCCTAAATATGAAGCCTTGGGTTTTGTGGAAACATACGAAGATAAGGACGGAAGAAAAATCAAAAGAATAAAGGATTGGACAAAAAGGAATGACCATCGGCATCATGCGATGGATGCGCTGACGGTAGCTTTTACAAAGGATGCGTTTATTCAGTATTTCAATAATAAAAATGCGGCACAAGATTCAGGCAATAGAAACCATACGAATATAATAGGTATCAAGACCCGTTATTTTGACAAAGGAAGAGCTTTGCCTCCTATTCCATTGGAGCAATTCCGGATAGAAGCCAAACAGCATTTGGAAAAACTGCTGGTATCTATTAAAGCTAAGAACAAGGTGGTGACTGTCAATGTTAATCGAACAAAAAAGAGAAAGGGTGAAAATACGAAGATACAGCAAACTCCGCGAGGTCAGTTGCATTTGGAAACGGTTTATGGTAGTCACAAACAATATGTGACAAAAATAGAAAAGGTGAATGCTTCTTTTGATGCGGCTAAAATAGCGACTGTGAGTAAACGGGCTTATCGAAATGCCTTACTTAAACGGTTGGAAACATTCGGTAATGATCCAAAGAAAGCATTTACAGGAAAAAATGCATTGGAAAAGAATCCGCTTTATGCTGATAAGTATCAGACCATACGAGTTCCGGAGAAGGTACAAACAGTTGAATTTGAAACTATTTATACTATCCGAAAACCGGTCGATCCTGCTTTGAATGTGGATAAAGTAGTTGATGTAAAGGTACGTGCTATTTTAGAACGGCGTTTGAAAGAATACGGTGGAGATCCCAAAAAGGCATTTGTTAATTTTTGGGAAAATCCGATATGGCTGAATAAGGAAAAGGGGATAAGTATCAAGCGGGTTAGCATCCGAGGAATCAATAATGCCCAATCGATACACGTGAAGAAAGATAAGAATGGGAATCCGATATGGGATGAAAATGGAAAACAAATCCCTGTGGATTTTGTAAATACCGGAAACAACCATCATGTGGCTATTTATCGTAAACCTGTTTTAGACAAGAAAGGACAGGTGACGTTTGATGAGGATGGTAATCTGATGTATGAACTGGACGAGGTGGTTGTCCCCTTCTTTGAGGCTGTAACACGGGCTAATTTAGGACTTCCTATTATTGATAAGGATTACAGAAAAAGTGAAGGTTGGCAATTTTTGTTTAGCATGAAGCAGAATGAATATTTCGTGTTCCCGAATGAAAAGACAGGCTTCAATCCGAAGGAGGTGGATTTGTTGAATCCGGATAATTATGCAATGATTAGTCCGAATTTATTTAGGGTGCAGACTATGTCAAAAGTTATGTATGGAAATAATGTTGTTCGAGATTATAAATTTAGACATCATTTGGAAACAACAGTGAAAGATATGAAAGAGTTGAAAGATATTGCTTATAAACAATATAAAACACTTTCTTTTGGTAATAGTGTTGTCAAGATCCGAATTAACCACATTGGACAAATAGTATCAGTGGGAGAATATTAATAGTATCTATTAGAAATTGAAATAAATAGGGTGTATGCTATTCTCAAAAAGGTTGTACCCTTTTTAGAAACAGACTTTTATACTGATTAATAGTAATTTAAAATCTAACTGCTTATGATCAAGAAAACCCTTTATTTTGGAAACCCCGTTTATCTGTCTCTGAAAAATGCTCAGTTGATGATAAAATTACCGGAGGTAGTCAGGAATGATACGTTACCTGAAAGTTTCAAACGAACTTCAGAAGTGACGAAACCCATTGAGGATATTGGAGTTGTGGTACTGGATCACAAGCAGATCACCATCTCTTCGGGCGTGTTGGAAGCTTTACTTGAAAATAATTGTGCTGTCATTACATGTAACAGTAAAAGTATGCCGGTTGGTTTGATGCTTCCTCTGTATGGGAACACGACGCAAAACGAAAGATTCCGGCAACAGTTGGATGCCTCTCTACCGTTAAAGAAACAGCTTTGGCAGCAGACCATAAAGACGAAGATTGAAAATCAGGCAGCCGTATTGAAAGAATGTTCTGGCGCAGAAGTGAAATGTATGTACGCATGGGCTTCGGATGTGAAAAGCGGAGATACGAGTAACCTGGAAGCCCGAGCGGCTGCTTATTATTGGAAGAATTTGTTTTGGATAGAAGGTTTCACAAGAGACAGGGAGGGCATTCCGCCTAACAATTTGTTGAATTATGGATATGCTATTCTGCGGGCGGTTGTTGCTCGTAGCTTGGTGGCAAGTGGGCTTTTGCCTACTTTAGGAATCCACCATCATAATCGTTATAATGCTTATTGCTTGGCAGATGACATCATGGAGCCTTATCGTCCGTATGTGGATCAATTGGTCTGTGGTATCATAAAGCAGGGAGTGGATTATGCGGAACTAACGAGAGAGTTGAAAGCGCAGCTGCTTACTATTCCTGTGCTAGAAACTTATATGTCAGGAAAACGTAGTCCGTTGATGGTGGCTGTCGGGCAAACTACGGCTTCTCTGTATAAGTGCTTTAGTGGCGAATTGCGTAGAATCTCCTATCCGGAAATGTAATATGGATCGGTTTAGCGAATATCGTGTTATGTGGGTACTTGTGTTGTTTGATTTGCCTACCGAGACGAAGAAGGAGAAAAAGGCGTATGTGGATTTCAGGAAAAATCTACAAAGAGATGGATTTACGATGTTTCAGTTTTCTATTTATGTCCGCCATTGTGCTAGTAGCGAGAATGCGGCCGTACATGTAAAAAGAGTTAAATCTTTTCTTCCGGAGCATGGGAATGTCGGAATCATGTGTATTACGGATAAGCAGTTTGGGAATATTGAACTTTTTTATGGAAAGAAAACGGTGGAAGTGAATACTCCTGGACAGCAATTGGAGTTGTTCTAAAAGAAAAATCCCGCTGTCAAGCGGGATTTTTAATGGAAACAATATCTGTTTTTTTTATTCTGATGTGCTTTGTAATCCATTGATTAATAGTTTTTAATAGATAATATGCTGTTTCCAATGGCTCAAAGTTACTAAAATGAAAGCAAATCACAACGGTTCAATGTCATAAAGAAATATTAAAGAGCTGTTTCCAATGGCTCAAAGTTACTAAAATGAAAGCAAATCACAACCGGTTCTCGTAGAGGGATTTATCCAAATCGGCTGTTTCCAATGGCTCAAAGTTACTAAAATGAAAGCAAATCACAACTACCATATGTTCTTCGGGTACAGTGTCCCGGCTGTTTCCAATGGCTCAAAGTTACTAAAATGAAAGCAAATCACAACGATTGCGCCAACGCATCCGGCTTTTGTGTGCTGTTTCCAATGGCTCAAAGTTACTAAAATGAAAGCAAATCACAACAGAGCCCCGGACTTGATCAGAAAATAGTCTGCTGTTTCCAATGGCTCAAAGTTACTAAAATGAAAGCAAATCACAACTCCTTTTGGGTGTCATGTATATCAAACCCAGCTGTTTCCAATGGCTCAAAGTTACTAAAATGAAAGCAAATCACAACTCAACGTATCGGCTCATGCTTTAAGCGAATGCTGTTTCCAATGGCTCAAAGTTACTAAAATGAAAGCAAATCACAACTAACTCCTCCTTCGAGTACAGTCTTGTTGTGCTGTTTCCAATGGCTCAAAGTTACTAAAATGAAAGCAAATCACAAC
>CECA01048362.1_pt1 | contig 13240 bp, 9 predicted proteins | sample 557351 | NCBI WGS metagenome assembly CECA01 (sample SAMEA3182051, study PRJEB8094) | gut metagenome | biome: human; feature: gut; material: Stool; isolation source: human stools | place: Canada | collected 2012-03-07 | reverse complement strand
TTTAAGGCTGTATAATAAGTTGGTTATTTTAAAAATTAAGAATTTACAAATATACAAAGCATATTGATAAGGAGGAAAATTATGCCTGTAAAATACGTGTTCGTCACCGGTGGAGTTGTTTCCGGTCTTGGAAAAGGAATTACCGCAGCGTCTCTTGGACGTCTTTTAAAAGCTCGTGGATACAAGGTGACAATGCAGAAGTTCGATCCATACATTAATATTGATCCGGGTACCATGAACCCTATTCAGCACGGAGAGGTGTTTGTAACAGACGATGGAGCTGAGACAGATCTTGACCTGGGACACTATGAGCGTTTTATTGATGAGAGCCTGACAAAGAACTCAAACGTCACCACAGGAAAGGTATACTGGTCAGTATTACAGAAAGAACGTCGTGGTGACTACGGCGGAGGAACAGTACAGGTTATCCCTCATATCACCAATGAGATAAAGAGCAGATTCTACAGGGATTTCACATCTGAGGATACCACAATCGCAATCATCGAGGTGGGCGGTACAGTCGGCGATATCGAGAGTCAGCCGTTCCTTGAGGCAATCAGACAGTTCCAGCATGAGGTGGGACACGACAATGCCATCCTGTGTCATGTGACACTGATTCCATATATCAAGGCATCGGGAGAGCTCAAGACAAAGCCTACACAGGCCAGCGTAAAGGAGCTTCAGGGCATGGGAATCCAGCCGGATATCATTGTATGCCGTTCAGAGCATGAGCTTGACCAGAAGCTTAAGGACAAGATTGCACTGTTTTGTAACGTGCCAAATTCACACGTATTACAGAACCTTGATGTGGAGTATCTCTATGAGGCACCACTTGCCATGGAGCAGGAGAATCTTGCAAAGGTTGCATGCGAGTGCTTGAATCTCGACTGTCCTGAGCCGGATCTTGCAGACTGGAAGCAGATGGTTGAGGATCTCCGTCATCCTGATAAAGAGGTAAAGATCGCGCTTGTCGGAAAATATACAGCACTTCACGATGCATACATTTCAGTTGTTGAGGCACTGAAGCATGGCGGTATTCCTGAGCATACCACAGTTGATATAAAGTGGGTTGACTCAGAGGAGCTTAATGATGACAATGCAGCAGAGGTATTCAAGGGTATTCAGGGAATTATCGTTCCGGGAGGCTTTGGAGACCGTGGTGTTGAGGGCATGATTGCAGCAGCTAAGTATGCCAGGGAAAACAATATCCCATATCTGGGACTCTGCCTTGGAATGCAGGTGGCAATCATCGAGTATGCGCGCCACGTATGTATGTTCCATGATGCACACAGTATAGAGCTTGATCCAAACACTACTCATCCGGTTATCGCACTTATGCCTGACCAGAACGGAATAGAGGATATCGGAGGTACACTTAGACTTGGCTCTTATCCATGTGTACTCGACAAGACATCAAAGGCATACCAGGTATATGGCACAGAGAATATAAGCGAGCGTCATCGTCACCGTTATGAGGTCAACAATGACTACAGAACAGCTCTCACAGAGCATGGCATGAAGCTTTGCGGTACATCACCTGATGGCAGAATCGTGGAGATGATTGAGATTCCGGAGCATCCGTGGTTTATCGCCACACAGGCACATCCTGAGCTTAAGTCACGTCCGAATCGTCCACATCCGCTTTTCCATGGCTTCATAGAGGCGGCAAACAAGGTGAACAGATAATTTTTCGTTATATTTAATACAATATTTAGAAAGTGCGGTTGATTTTGACCGCACTTTTTCTTATAATAAAGTGAAGCTTCACACTTTATATATTGTGAGGAGCCGGTTTCATAGGAATGACTATAAAAATTGCAGGTCAAATTTGCTTTGAAGCTTGTAATAAATAAGAAAAGAACGGAGAAAATATGGATAATCAGGGACCTAATAACTATAATTATAACAATGGCCCGGGCAATAATGGGTCCGGTGGAAACGGAAATAATGGTGGCAACAGACCCGGTGGAAACGGTGGCAGAAACAACCGTGGCGGACAGGGTATCATGGCATTTATCCTGCTGACACTCGTGGCATTGTTTGTGTATGCACTTATATCAAACAGCATATCGCATGCCAGCACACAGGAAAAGTCATACAGTGATTTCATAAAACAGCTCGACAAGGGTAATGTCAAGAGCGTGGAGTTTGATTCCTACGAGATAGACTACAAGCTTGTGGATGACGGACACAAGGATTATGACATCACATATTACACAGGCCGTGTGGCTGATGATGAGCTTGTGCCGACACTCAAAAAAGCAAAGACCTCAGAGGGCAAGGCTATTGAGATAAAGGCAGCGATACCTGATAATACATCTACATGGATTTTTAATATATTAAGCTTTATAGTTCCGCTTATACTGCTGTGGGTGCTTTTAGCATTTGTTTCAAAGAAGATGGGCGGCAGCATGGGAATGGGAGTCGGTAAAACGACTGCCAAGGTATATGTGGAGAAGTCCACAGGTGTCACTTTCAAGGATGTTGCGGGACAGGATGAAGCCAAGGAATCTTTACAGGAGGTTGTTGATTTTCTTCACAATCCTAAGAGATATACAGATATCGGAGCCAAGCTTCCTAAGGGAGCGCTTCTCGTGGGACCTCCGGGAACAGGTAAGACACTCCTTGCCAAGGCAGTAGCAGGAGAGGCAGGAGTACCGTTTTTCTCACTTGCAGGTTCAGACTTTGTAGAGATGTTTGTCGGAGTCGGAGCTTCGAGAGTGCGTGATTTGTTCAAGGAAGCACAAAAGATGGCACCATGTATTATCTTTATCGATGAGATAGATGCAATAGGAAAGAGCCGTGACAGCAGATACGGCGGTGGCAATGATGAGCGTGAGCAGACACTAAACCAGCTCCTTGCAGAGATGGATGGCTTTGATACATCAAAGGGATTACTTATATTAGCAGCAACTAACCGCCCTGAGGTGCTTGATAAGGCGCTTCTTCGTCCGGGACGTTTTGACAGAAGAATCATTGTTGACAAGCCTGACTTAAAGGGACGTCTGGAGACCTTAAAGGTACACTCAAAGGATGTCAAGATGGATGAGTCGGTAGACCTTGATGCACTGGCACTTGCAACAGCAGGACTTGTGGGCTCAGACCTTGCCAACATGATTAATGAGGCTGCCATCAATGCAGTCAAAAATGGCAGACAGCTTGTAAACCAGTCAGATCTCTTTGAGGCCTTCGAGCTTGTAGCAGTCGGCGGCAAGGAAAAGAAGGACCGTGTCATGAGTGATAAAGAGAGAAAAATCGTCTCATACCATGAGGTTGGACATGCACTTGTATCAGCCCTGCAGAAAAATACAGAGCCTGTACAGAAAATCACAATCGTACCACGTACCATGGGAGCACTCGGATATACACTCCAGACACCTGAAGAGGAGAAATACCTTGAGACAAAGGATGAACTTCTCGCCAAAATCACAACATATATGGCAGGACGTGCAGCAGAGGTGCTGGTATTTAACTCAGTCACAAGCGGAGCCGCAAATGATATAGAAAATGCCACAAAGATAGCCCGTGCCATGGTAACAATGTACGGAATGTCAGATAAATTCGGCATGATGTGCCTTGCAACAGTACAAAACCAGTACTTAGAGGGCGGAGCAGGATTAATCTGCGGAGAGAATACAGCATCGCAGATAGATGATGAGGTACTCTCAATCATCAACAGCAGCTACGCAGAGGCCATGAAGCTCCTCGATGAAAACAGAGAAATCCTCGACCGTATATCAGATTATCTCTACCAGAAGGAAACAATCACAGGTAAGGAATTCATGAAGATGTTCCGCGATATGAAGGGACTGCCTGATCCGGACGAGGAGAAAGATGTGACATCAGCAGCAGATCCACTCCTCCGTAACGCCATAGACAAGCCTGCAGATACAAATGAATCTTCCGGATATACAGCGCCGGATGATAATACATTGAATAACTAGTACCTTATAGGTCAATTTTCGAACACAACGAGTAACCAAGCAATTTTCGCGTAGCGAAAGAGCGAAAAAAGAATTTCGTACAAAAAAAGCGCAGTAGAAAAGAGTTTCGCACACATAAACTGAAAAAAGCCGGAGGGTACACAGTGTGTTCAGAAGAAAAATATGAACTGCAGCGGGCTTCCGGGCAAGAAAAGGGACGAAAAAGCCTTGCAAACAAAGAAAACCAAACGGAGAGAAACCCCGCGGCTGACTTCATATTTTCCTGAGGAATACACTGTGTGCCATGCCGGCAACCACACAACCTGAAGGTGCGAAACTCCACCACAACCTAAAAGAGCGAATATGGAAAAAACATTTGATATCAAAGAAGAATTAAAAAAACTCCCGGATGCCCCGGGAGTTTATATTATGCATGACAAGGATGATGTAATCATATATATCGGTAAAGCCAAAAGCCTGACGAAGCGAGTACATCAGTACTTTCAGGCGAGCCACAATGAGGGCATCAAGAAAAAACAGATGGTAGAGCATATAGATCATTTTGAGTATATAGTTACCGACTCTGAACTTGAGGCCCTTGTTTTGGAGTGCAACCTGATAAAGGAGCATACACCAAAGTACAATACTATGCTTCGTGATGACAAGACATATCCGTACATCAAGGTGACACTGGGAGAGGACTATCCGAGGGTGCTGTTTTCGCGTCAGATGAAAAAGGACAAATCCCGTTACTTTGGTCCGTATACGAGTGCCTCTGCGGTGAAAAGCTCGATAGATCTGATAAACAAAATCTATAAGCTTCGCACCTGCAACCGCAGGCTGCCGCGTGATATAGGCGCAGACCGGCCGTGCCTCAACTATCATATACACCAGTGCAGTGCTCCATGCCAGGGGTATGTGACGAAGGAAGACTATGCCGTAGCGGTAAAGGGTGCAATAGATTTCTTAAACGGCGACTATGAGCAGACAATAAAGGCTCTTAGTGATAAAATGCTAAAGGCCTCAGAGAGCATGGAGTTTGAGAAGGCGGCTGAATACAGGGATCTGATAAACAGTGTGAAACAGGTAGCGCAGAAGCAGAAGATAACAAATGCCGACGGCGAGGATAAGGATATCATAGCACTTGCAAATGACGATACTGATGCAGTGGTGCAGGTATTTTTCATAAGAAACGGAAAGCTGATAGGCAGAGACCATTTCCATGTGAGGGTTGGAAGCGAGGAGGCTGCGGAAGATGTGTTAAATAACTTTGTGAAGCAGTTTTATTCCGGAACACCTTTTATACCGCGCGAGGTAATGCTGCAGAGTGAGATAGAGGATATGGCTGTTTTGGAGCAGTGGCTAAGCGAAAAGCGAGGCAGGAGGGTGAATATAAAGGTGCCGCAGAAGGGCATGAAGGAAAAGCTTGTTGAGCTTGCCTACAAGAACGCACTCTTAGTGCTCAGCCAGGATAAGGAGAGGATAAAGAGAGAAGAGGGGCGCACAATAGGAGCTGTAAAGGAAATCGAGGGACTTTTGGGCTTACACGGCTTAAACCGTATGGAGGCATATGATATTTCCAATATCAACGGCTTTGAGACAGTCGGCTCCATGATAGTGTATGAGAAGGGCAAGCCTAAAAAGAGCGATTACAGAAAGTTTAAGCTTCGCACAGTTACAGGACCTGATGATTATGCGTCAATGCACGAGGTGCTCACACGCCGCTTTACACATGGCATGGAAGAACAGAAGCAGCTTGAAAAAGATGGCTCTCCACAGGAAATAGGCAGCTTCAACCGTTTTCCGGATATCATAATGATGGATGGTGGAAGAGGTCAGGTGAATATATGCCTTCAGGTGCTTTCCGAGCTGGGACTCGACATACCTGTGTGTGGCATGGTGAAGGATGATTTTCACCGCACAAGAGGTCTTTATTACAACAATGTGGAGATACCTATCGACCGCCACGGCGAAGGTTTCAAGCTCATCACGAGAATACAGGATGAGGCACACCGCTTTGCAATAGAGTTTCATAGGTCACTGCGCTCAAAGAGTCAGGTACATTCGGTGCTTGATGATATTGAAGGCATAGGGCCGGCGCGCAGAAAGGCGCTTATGCGCCGCTACCAGTCGCTGGAGAAGATAAAGGAAGCAGATGTCGAAGACCTTATGCAGACAGAAACCATGAACGAGAAAGCGGCACAGGCAGTGTATGCATTTTTCCACTCTGCCACGTAGATTTTGAAGCTAATCTGTGGTATACTAAAAAACAAATATACATCAAGGGGGACCGCGAATGGATGCATTACACTCAGTATCAGTTGCAAAGGTAGCAGAATTGCTCGATCTCAACAATCTCACAAAAGAGATGAACCTAAAGGAGAGGGCGATAGAGTGCTCGGACGTCAACAGACCGGCGCTTCAGCTCTCAGGATATTTTGATCATTTTGAGGAGAGACGAATACAGATTATCGGAAATGTAGAGTATACTTATATAGAGAAGATGAGCGACAGCGAGAAAAAAGAGCGCTATAGCCGCTTCATGGAGTTTGATATACCATGTATCATCTTCTGCAGAGATTTACAGCCGGATGAGATATTTATGGAAGAGGCCAGAGAGCACAGCATACCGGTGCTGTCAACAGGTCGTTCCACATCAAGCTTTATGGCTGAGCTCATCTATTGTCTTGGTGAACAGCTCGCACCATGCATAACAGTGCACGGCGTGCTGGTAGATGTATACGGTGAGGGAGTAATGATCACAGGCGAGAGCGGTATCGGAAAGAGTGAGGCCGCACTCGAGCTCATCAGACGAGGCCATCGTCTCGTGACGGATGATGTGGTGGAAATCAGAAAGATCAATGAGCATACGCTCATGGGCACTTCGCCTGAGATTACCAGACACTTTATAGAGCTTCGAGGCATCGGAATCATCGATGTCAAGACGCTTTACGGAGTAGAGTGTGTAAAGGAAAAGCAGCAGATAGACCTCGTAATCAAGCTCGAGGACTGGAAAAAGGAGGCAGAGTACGACAGGCTCGGTCTCGAGGAAGAATATGCCGAGTATCTCGGCAACAAGGTAGTGTGTCATTCACTGCCAATCAGACCGGGACGTAATCTGGCGGTTATAGTAGAGACTGCAGCAGTCAATCACAGACAAAAGAAGATGGGCTACAATGCAGCTCAGGAGCTGTATCGCCGCGTTCAGGCAAATCTTACAAAGAATTCGGAGGCATAATAAATCATGGCAACAGAAAAGAAAAACGCCTGGGAGAAATATCCACAGGGACCTGAAAGAGAAAAATTATTTGCATTTGCAGAGGATTACAGAAGATTCATATCCGGCTGCAAGACAGAGCGTGAATGTACGTCAGCAGTGTATGCTGATGCCACAGGACACGGCTTTGAGGATCTTGATGAGCTCATCGAGACAGGAAAGAGCGTAAAGGCAGGAGATAAGATAATAGCAAACAATATGGGAAAGGGATTGGCACTGTTTATCGTGGGAAGTAAGCCTCTTGAGAAGGGTATGAATATCCTTGGAGCCCATATTGATTCGCCTAGAATGGACTTAAAGCAGGTGCCTTTATACGAGGACACAGACATGGCACTTTTAGACACACATTATTATGGCGGCATCAAGAAATACCAGTGGGTTACACTGCCGCTTGCACTTCACGGAGTCATCTGCAAAAAGGATGGCAGCACAGTGACAGTCAATATCGGAGACAAGCCAAATGATCCTGTAGTGGGTGTGAGCGATCTGCTTATTCATCTGTCAGGCGAGCAGATGGGCAAGAAGGCCTCAGAGGTCATAAAGGGCGAGAGCCTTGATGTGCTCATTGGAAGCATACCGGGACCAGAAAAGGACGAGGACGACAAGGATATCAAGGAGAGAGTAAAGGCCAATATCCTCACAATACTTTCACAGGAGTACGGTGTGGACGAGGATGATTTCCTTTCAGCAGAGATAGAGGTGGTACCTGCCGGAGAGGCAAGAGACTACGGACTTGACAGAAGTATGATCATGGGTTACGGCCACGACGACAGAGTGTGCGCATATCCTTCATACAGAGCTATGCTTGAGATAGAGGGCGCACCGGAATATACAAGTGTATGCCTGCTCGTGGACAAAGAGGAAATCGGCTCAGTGGGAGCCAGCGGCATGCAGTCACGCTTTTTCGAAAACTGTGTGGCAGAGGTGATGAACCTGGCAGGAGACTATAGCGAGCTTGCAGTCAGACGTGCACTGAAAAACTCAAAGGTACTCTCGTCAGACGTATCAGCAGCCTTTGACCCGAACTATCCATCGGTTATGGAAAAGAAGAACTCGGCATACTTTGGAAAGGGCCTTGTATTCAACAAATATACAGGCGCCAGAGGCAAATCAGGCTCAAACGATGCCAACGCAGAGTATGTTGCAAGGCTTAGAAATATCATGGATACAGCAGATGTTTCATTCCAGACAGCAGAGCTTGGAAAGGTAGACGAGGGAGGCGGCGGAACAATCGCATATATCCTCGCAAACTATGACATGAATGTTATAGACAGCGGTGTGCCGGTGCTCAACATGCATGCGCCATGGGAAATCATCAGCAAGGTTGATTTATATGAGGCATTCAGAGGCTACATTGCATTTTTGAAGGAAGCATAGGCTAAAGGAATATAAGATGAATCAGACATTTGTAAAGGATGTAACAGAACAATTGCCGCAGCTTGTTCTCCTGCAGGATGAGCCGATGAAAAAGCACACAACCTTCCGCATAGGAGGCCCGGCAGATTACTACGCAGAGCCTGATATGAGCCGGATTTCAAAGCTTATAGAGATAGCTAAGGCATGTGATATGCCGGTTACAGTGATAGGAAACGGAAGTAATCTGCTGGTAGGAGATAAGGGCATAAGAGGCCTTGTAATTGGTATTGGAAAAGGCCTGTCCGAAATCGAGGTGACAGAAGCTGTGGCGCGGCAAAGCACAGCGCAGGCTTTCACAGCACAAGACAATGGTCATATCATCACAGCCGGCGCCGGTGCTATCCTTGCAGCAGTGGCAGCAAAGGCAGCGGAGGCAGCGCTTTCAGGCCTTGAGTTTGCATCGGGCATCCCAGGAAGCGTTGGAGGTGCGGTAGTCATGAACGCAGGAGCCTACGGCGGAGAGATAAAGGATGTCCTAATCGATGCCACAGTGCTCACAGCAGAGGGCGAGCTAAAGACTGTCACAAGGGATGAGCTTGACTTATCCTACAGGCACAGTATAGTCCCGGAAAAGGGCTATATAGTGCTGTCAGCCAGATTCAGGCTCACACCAAAGCCTAAGGATGAGATAAAGTCATATATGGCAGAGCTTCGCACAAAGAGAGTTCAGAAGCAGCCGCTTGAGTACCCAAGTGCAGGCAGCACCTTTAAGAGACCGGAGGGCTATTTTGCAGGGAAGCTTATCATGGATGCAGGCCTTCGAGGCTACAGCGTGGGAGATGCACAGGTGTCTAAAAAGCACTGCGGCTTTGTAGTCAATAAGGGCGAAGCCACTGCAGCGGATGTCCTGACACTCATAAAAGACGTGCAGGAAACAGTTTTAAAGCAGTTTGGAGTAAAGCTCGAACCGGAAGTTAAGATGATTGGAGAATTCTAGTGAAATTTGTAATAGTGACGGGCATGTCAGGTGCCGGAAAAAGCACAGCAATGAAAATGATGGAGGATATGGGATATTTCTGTATAGACAATCTGCCTATACAGCTATTAGATAAGCTCATAGACTTTTCAAACACCTTCCACAGTGATGTGTCCAAGGTGGCAGTCGGCATAGATGTGCGAAACGGCTCAGGAATTGATGAGATTCCACAGACACTCGAGCAGCTAAGGCAGAAAAACTTTCCGTATGAGATACTTTTCCTTGATGCTGAGGATGAGGTGCTTGTAAAGCGATACAAGGAGACGAGGCGTAATCACCCTCTCGCAGGAAGTGAGCGCATCAATAAGGGCATCGTGCTTGAGAGGGAAAAGCTGCAGTATTTAAAGGACAATGCTGACTATATCATAGACACAAGCCAGCTTCTCACAAGGGAGCTTAAAATTGAGCTGGAAAAGATATTTGTGCAGAATGAGGATTACAAAAATCTGTTTATCACGATACTGTCCTTCGGCTTCAAGTATGGCATACCGTCAGACTCTGATATAGTTATGGATGTGAGGTTTTTGCCAAATCCTTACTATGTGGACGGACTGCGCGCGAAAACCGGCAATGATAAGGAGATACAGGACTATGTCATGCAGTTTCCGGAGGCAAATGAGTTTATCGACAAGCTTGATGATATGATAAAGTTTCTTATTCCAAACTATATCTCTGAGGGCAAGAACCAGCTTGTTATATCTATAGGCTGCACCGGAGGCAAGCACCGCTCGGTAACACTTGCAAACGAGCTGTACAAGAGGCTTAGCGGCTGTAATGACTATGGACTTAAGATAGAGCATCGCGACATAGGAAAGGATGCATTGAGAGGTAAATAACATGTCATTTTCCAGTGATGTAAAGGAAGAGCTGGCAAAGCAGGTATCAAAGAGCAGGCACTGTCAGCTCGCTGAGCTTGCAGGCATCATAGAGCTTTCAGGTCGTATCAATGAAAAAACAAAGGGACTTGAGCTCGACACCGAAAACCTGCTGCTTTTAAATAAATATGCCACACTTATGAAGCGTGCCTTTGGCACAGATACCACAAAGGCGCTGGATGAGCAGGATACCGGAAAGATACTTGCAGCGCTTAAAATCACGGCACAGCCTGTCAACAGACAGACTGCAGACGGACTGCTTCTTATGCAGACATGCTGCAAGAGAGCCTTTATCAGGGGAGCCTTCATGGCAGCAGGCTCGATAAGCGACCCCAACAAAGCGTACCATTTTGAGATAGTGTGTCATACAAAAGAGCAGGCAAAGCAGCTTCAGGAGCTATTGTGCGGCTTTGATACGGATGCCAAGATAGTAGAGCGCAAGGGGCACTATGTAGTGTACATAAAGGAGGGCGCCCACATCGTGGACAGTCTCAACATCATGGAGGCGTATGTGTCACTCATGAAGCTGGAAAATGTGCGCATATTAAAGGAAATGCGCAACAGTGTAAACCGTAAAGTAAACTGCGAAACCGCAAACATCAGCAAGACTGTGAATGCGGCAGTAAAGCAGATAGAGGATATCAGACTGATACAGAAAATGAGAGGACTCGATGATTTACCGGCGCAGCTTCGGGAGATGGCGCTGCTCCGGCTTGAATATCCGGATGCACCGCTAAAGGAGCTCGGAGGATATCTGGATCCGCCAATGGGTAAATCGGGAGTCAACCACAGGCTTAGAAAATTATCGGCGATTGCGGAGGAACTGAGATAGATGAAGAAAAAGCTTTTATTTGTATTTAATCCCAAATCAGGCAAGGGACTCATAAAGGAGCACCTGGTAAATATCGTGGACATCATGACAAAGGCCGGATACAAAATCACCATTTATCCTACACAGTGTCAGGGAGATGCCATAAAAAAGGTCAGGAAAAATGCTAAGAAGTATGACCTTGTAGTGTGCAGCGGCGGAGACGGCACACTCGACGAGGTAGTGACCGGCATGGAGCAAAGCGAGGTAAATGTGCCGATAGGATACATCCCTGCGGGCAGCACCAATGACTTTGCAAACTCTCTCGGCATACCAAAAAATATGGAGGAGGCCGCAAGAGTTGCCGTAAACGGCACTCCATTCCCGTGTGATGTGGGAGGCTTCAACGGAGATACCTTCGTATATGTTGCAGCCTTTGGCCTTTTTACAGAGGTATCCTACCAGACCTCGCAGCAGATGAAAAATATACTGGGACATGCCGCATATATTTTAGAGGGTGCAAAGCACCTGATGGATATCACCTCGTACAGGATGAAGGTGAGCCATGACGGTGAGATAATAGAGGATGAGTTTATATATGGAATGGTGACCAACTCCCTTTCGGTAGGAGGCTTCAAGGGCATATCAGGTCCTGACGTACTGCTTGATGACGGCCTTTTTGAGGTGACACTCATCAAGAATCCAAAGAACCCAATCGAGCTCAACAAGATACTTGCGGGACTGGCAAACCGTGAAAATGACAATGAGCTCATCTACTCCTTCAAGACAAGTGAGCTGCATGTGGAGAGTGAGGAGGAGGTACCGTGGACACTCGACGGAGAGTTTGGCGGCAGCCACACGGATCTGACCATCACTAATTTGAACAAACAGATTACTATTATGTGCTGATAAATACACAATCGGACATAAAATAGTAATAGTACACAATTTTTTGTCTGATTGTGTTAAAAATTTAACTTTATTTTTATAAGGTTATGTAATATAATAACATTAGCTTTTAATTAACAGGAGGAAAAAATATGTTAGTATCTGCAACAGAAATGCTTAAGAAAGCAAAAGAAGGACATTACGCAGTAGGTCAGTTCAACATCAACAACCTTGAGTGGACAAAATCAGTACTTTTAACAGCAGAGGAGCTTAAGAGCCCTGTAATCCTTGGTGTATCTGAGGGTGCCGGAAAGTACATGACAGGCTTCGGTACAGTAGCAGCAATGGTTAAGGCTATGCATGACGAGCTCGGTATCACAGTACCTGTAGCACTTCACCTTGATCACGGCACATACGAAGGATGCTACAAGTGCATCAAGGCCGGCTTCACATCAATCATGTTCGACGGATCTCATTATCCAATCGATGAGAACGTTGCAAAGACAAAAGAGTTAGTAGCAGTTGCTCATGCAATGGGCATGTCTATCGAGGCTGAAGTTGGTTCAATCGGTGGCGAGGAAGACGGAGTTGTTGGAATGGGCGAGTGTGCTGATCCAGACGAGTGCAAGAGAGTTGCTGATCTTGGTGTAGATATGCTTGCAGCAGGAATCGGAAACATCCACGGAAAATATCCTGCAAACTGGCAGGGACTCAGCTTTGAGACTCTTGACGCTATCCAGCAGAAGACAGGTGTTATGCCATTAGTACTTCACGGTGGTACAGGAATCCCAGCTGACATGATTAAGAAAGCAATCGACCTTGGAGTATCTAAGATCAACGTTAACACAGAGTGCCAGCTTTCATTCGCAGATGCAACACGTAAATACATCGAGGCCGGAAAGGATCTTGAGGGCAAGGGATTTGACCCTCGTAAGCTTCTTGCTCCTGGTGCTGAGGCAATCAAGGCAACAGTTAAGGAGAAGATGGAGCTTTTCGGATCAGTTGGAAAGGCTGAATAATATTATTGCAATTTAGTATTTTTGCACATACTACTTTACAAAATATTTATATCTTGTA
>CECA01017874.1_pt1 | contig 13474 bp, 10 predicted proteins | sample 557351 | NCBI WGS metagenome assembly CECA01 (sample SAMEA3182051, study PRJEB8094) | gut metagenome | biome: human; feature: gut; material: Stool; isolation source: human stools | place: Canada | collected 2012-03-07 | reverse complement strand
ACTGTACGTATAACACGCGAACGCAACAACGTATTAGTCAAAAACACAAGGCAAGACCGAGTTCGAACGCAATCGCCTATGGCTAAGCGAAAGCGATAAACCCGGGGGAGGGATTATGTTAGCAAAAACTCGCGGCTTCGTCATCACGGGGCTGGACGGAAGAGAAGTCGACGTGGAAGTCGATACCAATTTAGGGCTTCCGGGATTTGAAATAGTGGGGCTTCCGGACGCCGCCGTCAAGGAATCCAAAGAGAGGGTTCGCTCGGCGATAAAAAACAGCGGCAGGAAATTCCCCATTCATAAAATAACGGTCAATCTCGCTCCCGCGGAACTGAAAAAAGAGGGCGCGGGGCTTGATCTGCCCATAGCCGTGGGCATAATCGCGGCGAACGGGCAACTCGCGAGCGCGGACGTGAAGGCGGCGATGATAGGCGAACTTTCGCTCGACGGAAAAATAAGGGGCGTGAACGGAATTCTGCCGATTCTTATTTCCGCGCGCGAAAAAGGCGTCAGGGAAATGATAATCCCCGAGGAAAACTCGGAAGAGGGCAGTTTTATCGACGGGATAACCGTTAGGGCTGCGGAAGACCTCAAATCGGTCTGCGATTATCTCGAAGGTAAAAGTGACCTGAAAATAGTCGAAAAGAAAGAATACGCGCAGGTTTATCGGACTGCGGAATACGACAGCGACTTAAAATACGTTAAAGGTCAGTTCGTCGCGCGGCGCGCTTTGGAAGTGGCGGTGAGCGGCAATCACAACATAATTCTCGAAGGTCCGCCGGGCGCGGGCAAAACGATGCTCGCAAAGTGCATACCTTCCATTATGCCGGACATGAGTTTCCGCGAGGCGCTCGAAACGACGAAGATTCACAGCGTGGCGGGGAAAATGAAAGATACGGAAGGCATCGTTTATCGCCGTCCGTTCATGAGTCCGCATCACACCGCGTCGAGAGTTTCGATAATCGGCGGCGGGCAGTCCGCAAAGCCGGGCGTAGTCAGCCTTGCTCACAACGGCGTTTTGTTTCTGGACGAAATGCCCGAATATCCGCGTTCCGTTCTCGAAAGTTTAAGGCAGCCCTTAGAGGACAGAGTTATAACCGTAACGAGAGTGAAAGCAAATCTCGAATATCCCGCGAGTTTTATGCTTGCGGGGAGCATGAACCCATGCCCGTGCGGTTATTACGGCTCGAAGGACAGAGAATGTACCTGTTCGCCGACGCAGATTAAAAAATACAGAGAAAGAATCTCCGGTCCGCTGCTTGACAGAATGGACATAAGGATAAACGTCGATAACGTTAAATACGACGAACTCACCGACAAAACGGAAGCCGAAAGTTCGGCGGAAGTACGCAAGAGAGTGAACAGAACGCGCGCATTGCAAAGGGAGCGTTTCAAGGACGACGGGATTTCGTCCAACGCCGAAATGAGCGAAAAACATCTCAATAAATACTGCGTTTTGTCACGCGAGTGCGAAGAAATACTTAAATACGCGTTCGAATCGCTCAAAATGTCGGCAAGGGCGCGGAGCAGAATAATCAAAGTGGCGAGAACGATAGCCGATATGGACTTATCGGAAAACATCGAACCGAAGCATTTGCTCGAGGCGATAAGTTACAGAGGTGACGGATTATGACGGAACTTACGGGAATCGAAAAGGCGATAGTGTTTCTCGATTCGACGGAAGGACTCGAATATAAATACAAGAAAACGATTATCGATAATTTCAAAGGCGATTTGTTCAAGGACAAAGCAAGGCTTCAGAAGTTTTTCGAGGATCGCGGCGAGCGTGTGTTGGGCAAATCGTTAGCGGAAATGCTCGGAGACGAGAGTTATGTGGAAAAACGCGTCGCGGAGGCAATTTCCGGCGCGGACGACGTTATAACGATAGCGTCCGTAGGCGAAAAGGGGAGTTATTATCCCGGATTGCTCAGGGAAACGCCCGTTCCGCCGCTCGCGCTTTACGTCAAAGGCAACAAGGAACTGCTGAAAGAGAAGCGTAAAATTTCGATAGTAGGCTCGCGAAAAACTTTGCCGCAATATCTTTCCGCAACGGAAAAGATTGCCCGCGAACTGAGCGAAAACGGGGCGGTTGTCGTCACCGGTATCGCCGACGGAGCGGACAGCGCTGCGATAAAAGGCGCGCTTCCTTCGGGCAGAATAATCTCGGTGCAGGCGAGCGGAGTTTATCCCGTTATGCCGGCGAGCAAACAGAACTTAGCGAACGATATCGCGAAGAACGGACTTCTGATAAGCGAAAATCCGAAAGGGTACGTTCCGAGGTCGTTTTCATACCCGGTGAGAAACAGAATAATCGCGGCGTTGTCGCAGGCGACGCTGATTGCAAGCGGCAATGCGAAGAGCGGAGCGAAATACACCGCCGATTACGCTGCGGACTACGGAAGGGAAATCGCTTGTTTTCCTTACGGGCTGGGCGTTGCGTCCGGCGAACTTTGCAAGAGTCTTATTAAGAGCGGCGCGGCTATGACGGAGAACGCGGAAGAGGTTGCGTTCCTGATGGGAATTAGTTTTGAAAAGAAACCCGAAATTCAACTGAACGAAGTTGAAAAAGCGGTCTATAAGTCGATTAAATCGGGAATAAACTCAACCGATGCGCTTGCTCTGAAACTTGGTTTCAAGATTTACGAACTGCTTACGATAACCGTTTCGCTCGAAATGAAAGGACTTATCGTCAAAGGGCCGGACGGAAGATTCGAAGCGAATTAACCGCAGGCGGGAGAACCGAAACCGACAGAACCGAAACGGAGCGAACCAAGCCCGCAACCAAGCGGACAAACATAAAACAAAAAAACAACGCAAAAAGCGGAGGGATATATGCAACTTATTATTGTGGAATCGCCGTCAAAGGCAAAAACGATCGAGAAATATCTCGGCGGCAAGTATAAGGTGGACGCCAGCGGCGGACACGTCAGAGATTTGCCGGAGAAGAGGCTCGGCGTAAACATCGCGAAGAATTACGAGCCGAATTACGTCATTACGGCGGACAAAAAGCCTGTTATAAAAAGGCTTAAAGAAAAGGTTGAAAAAGCCGACAAGATTTATCTCGCGACCGACCCGGACAGAGAGGGAGAGGCGATAAGTTGGCATTTGCAGGAAGTTCTCGGACTTAAAGACAAGGCTCAGAGAATCGAATTCAACGAAATAAGCGAAAAAGCCGTTAAAGAGGCTTTGAAAAATCCGAGAGAAATCAATTATAATCTCGTGGATTCTCAGCAGGCGAGAAGAGTTCTGGACAGACTCGTGGGTTACAAACTCAGCCCCTTGCTTTGCAAGAGAATTCAGAACGGATTATCCGCAGGGCGCGTTCAGTCCGTCGCGCTCAGAATAATCGTCGACAAGGAAAGAGAAATAAGGGCGTTCGTTCCGACGGAATACTGGAACGTCACCGCGACTTTGTCGGACGGTCAGCATAAGCCTTTCGCGGCGTATCTTGCGGAGAAAAACGGCAAAAAATTCAAACCCGCCAACGGCGAAGAGGCGAACGAAGTGGAAAACGCCGTAAAAGCCGCGGGCAACGCGTTTATCGTTAAGCAGGTTAAAAAGACGGATACGAAGAGCCACGCTCTCCCGCCGTTCACCACGTCCACCATGCAGCAGGACGCATCGGCAAAACTCAATATGTCCTCGCCGATGTGTATGCAGGTCGCTCAGCACCTTTACGAAGGTATCGAAACCCCGGAGGGGCATCTCGCGCTCGTAACCTATATCAGAACGGACTCCGTGAGAATTTCCGCAGAGTCGCAGGCAAAGGCGAGAGAGTTCATTAAGGAAAAATACGGCGAGGAATACGTCCCCGAAAAGCCGAATTTCTACAAGTCCAAAAAGAACGCGCAGGACGCGCACGAGGCTATCCGTCCGATAGATTTGTCGATGACGCCCGAAAAGGTCAAACCCCTTCTCGACAGAAATCATTACAACCTCTATAAACTCGTTTACGAGAGATTCATCGCGTCGCAGATGAGCGAAGCGAAATACAACTACGTCACGATTGATTCCGTCTGCGGCGATTACACGTTCAGAACGAACGGCAGAACGGTAGTTTTCAAAGGTTACACCGCCGTTTACGACGATTATAAAGTCGCCGCCGAAAACGACGACGGGGAAATCGTCAAGGTTATTCCGCCCGTTAAGGAAGGCGACGGTCTGACGAGCGAAAAAATAGAAAAAGAGCAGAAGTTCACCAAGCCGCCCGTGAGATTCACCGACGCGAGTCTTGTCAGAATAATGGAAGAAAAGGGAATCGGCAGACCGTCCACTTACGCGACGATTATTTCCGTTCTTTCCAAACGCAAATATACCACGAAAGAGAATAAATATATAGTTCCCACGGATATCGCGTTCAGAATAACCGATATGCTCGTCAAGTACTTCCCGGACGTTATGGACGTTTCGTTCACGGCGGATATGGAAGATAAACTCGACGATATCGAGCAAGGCGGGCAGGACTGGCACAAGATTATAGCCGATTTTTATCCTCCGTTTGCCGAAAAACTCGCTTTCGCGGCGACGGACGGCGACGAAGTTACCGATATTCTCTGCGAAAAATGCGGCGCGCCGATGATAAGAAAGAACGGCAGATACGGCAAATTCCTCGCTTGTTCCAATTATCCGGAATGTTCCAACATCAAGTCCGAAAAAGAAGAAGTTTCGGACGTGAAGTGCGACAAATGCGGTGCGATGATGGTTTATAAAACGGGCAAATACGGAAGATTTCTCGCTTGCCCCAACTATCCCGAATGTACTAACGTGAAGCCCATCGACGAGGAAACCACGACGGAAAAATGCGAAAAATGCGGCGGGGATATGGTCGTCAAAAAGGGCAGATTCGGAAAATACCTGCAATGTATGTCTTGCAAGGCGACCAGAAGCCTTGCCGAAAAGGCGGGCGTTTGTCCGCAGTGCGGCAATCCGACGCAAAAAATGACTTCAAAGAGCGGAAAATCTTTCTACGGCTGCTCGAATTATCCCGAGTGCAACTTTATGAGTTGGGATATGCCCACGGGCGAACATTGCCCCAAATGCGGAAGTTATATAGTCCTCGCGAAGGACGGAAAAACCCGCAAATGTTCAAACAAGGAATGTGATTATTCGGATAAGCCGAAGAAGAGCAAAAAGAACGAAAAAACGGAAGAGAAGAATTGAAACCGATGAAAGAAGTCGTAAAAATTATCGGCGGCGGGCTTGCCGGCAGCGAAGCGGCGTATTATCTCGCAAAAAAGGGGTATAACGTTAAACTGTACGACATAAAGCCGAAGAGTTTCACCCCCGCGCATAAAAATCCGCTTTACGGCGAACTCGTTTGCTCGAATTCGCTCAAAAGCAACGATGTTTACGCCAACGCCTGCGGACTTTTAAAAGAAGAAATGCGTATTTTAGGCTCTATGGTCATAGAATGCGCGGATAAAACGAGCGTTCCGGCGGGCGCGGCTTTGGCGGTAGACAGGGATAAATTCGCCGGGGCAATCACCGAAAAACTTAAGTCTTGCGACAATATCGAATTCGTTTGCGAAGAAATCGGTTCTTTCGATTTAAACGAAAACGTAATCGTTGCCACGGGACCGCTGACTACGGGCGGACTGTGCGATTTCATATCGCGTATAACGGGCGACGGATTTTATTTTTACGACGCCGCCGCGCCGATAATTTCGGGCGATTCGATAGATATGAGCGAGGCGTTCGTTTCGGACAGATACGGCGAAGCGGGCGAGGGCGATTACGTAAACTGCCCGATAGATAAGGAAGGTTATCTCGAATTTTATAAGCAACTTATCACCGCGAAACGCGCCGAACTGCACGATTTCGAGGACGTAAAAGTTTTCGAGGGGTGTATGCCGGTGGAAGTTATGGCGGCTCGCGGCGAGGATACTTTAAGGTTCGGACCGTTGAAACCCGTGGGGCTTACCGATCCTAGAACGGGCAAACGCGCTTACGCCTGCATGCAACTGAGAAAAGAGGACGAAGAGGGCAGAAGATACAACATCGTCGGATTCCAGACGAATCTTTTGTTTCCCGAACAAAAACGCGTTTTCTCCATTTTTCCCGCCCTTAAAAACGCGGAGTTTCTGCGTTACGGCGTGATGCACAAAAACACTTATATAAACTCACCGAAAAATCTCAACGCGGATTTTTCGATGAAACAGCACCCGAGCGTTTATTTCGCCGGGCAGATAACGGGCGTGGAGGGTTACGTCGAAAGCACCGTAAGCGGACTTATGGCGGCGATTAATCTCGACAGAAAACTGAGAGGAAAAGAGCCGCTTGAACTCAATCCGGACACGGTAACGGGCGCGCTTTCGCAATATATAGCCGCGCCGAACGCCGATTTTCAACCGATGAACGCGAACTACGGAATACTTTCGCCGCTTGCGTTGTCTTACGGAAAAGTTAAAAAAGCAGACAAAAAACGTCTTTTAAGCGAAAGGGCGTTAATCGAAATAAAAAAGATCAAGGAAGTATTATGAGTACAGAATTTAAAGGCACAACCATATGCGCCGTGAGAAAAAACGGTAAAACGGCAATCGCCGGCGACGGACAGGTCACCATGGGCGAGTCGGTCGTTTTTAAAAACAGCGCGAAGAAAGTGAGAAGAATATACAACGGAAAAGTAGTGATAGGTTTTGCCGGCGGCGTTGCGGACGCGTTTTCGCTTTGCGAAAGATTCGAGGCGATGCTTAATAAATACGCCGGAAATTTAGAGCGCAGCGCGGTGGAACTCGCCGAGCAGTGGCGCAGAGATCAGGCAGGGAGAAAACTCGAAGCGATGATGATCTGCGCGGATAAAAACAACCTGCTCATCGTGTCCGGTATGGGCGACGTTATGGAACCCGACGGCAACGTGTGCGCTATCGGAAGCGGCGGAAATTACGCTCTCGCCGCGGCTAAGGCGCTTGTTGAAGAAACCGATCTCGATGCCGACGAAGTTGCCGTCAAGGCTCTTAAAATCGCAAGCGAGATCTGTATCTTTACAAACGACAACATTCGTTGCGAAACAGTGTAAGGAGGTTTTTCAAATGGATTTAACCCCGAGAGAGATAGTTAAAGAACTTGATAAATACATCATCGGTCAGGACAAGGCGAAACGCGCCGTTGCCGTGGCTCTTCGCAATCGTTACAGAAGGAGTCGCCTTTCCGAAGAACTCCGCGAGGAGATCACGCCGAAAAACATCATCATGAAAGGGCCTACGGGCGTGGGTAAAACCGAAATTGCGAGAAGGCTCGCAAAACTCGTCAAAGCGCCGTTCATCAAAGTCGAAGCCACGAAGTATACCGAAGTCGGTTACGTCGGCAGGGACGTGGAATCGATGATAAGGGATCTTGTGGAAGCAAGTTACCGCATGGTAAAAGAAGAGCAGGTTGCCGTCGTTTCCAAGCGCGCTAACGCGACCGCCGAAAAGAAGATTATGGGCGTTCTGCTCGACGCTTTGAAAACCGAGCGCGGCGATAAGCCCAAGGACGAATGGGAAGCCGAAGTCTTAAGGAAACTCCGCGCCGGCGATTACGATAAATTTACGATAGAAATAGACGTTGCGGAAGAATCTCAGCCGCTCGAACTTATGAACGGAATGGGCGCGGAAATTTCACTCGGCTCGATTTTCGGCGATATGATGCCTAAAAAACGCAAACGCAGGAAAATATCCGTGAAAGAAGCGATGAATCTTATCGTCGCCGAAGAGAGCGAAAAACTCATCGATAACGACGCCGTTAAGACGGAAGCCGTCCGCCGCGCCGAAGAAGAGGGAATTATCTTCATCGACGAGATAGATAAAATTGCGAGCGGAGCGAAAACCAACGGTCAGGACGTTTCGAGAGAGGGCGTGCAGAGAGATATTCTGCCGATAGTCGAGGGTTCTTCGGTCAACACTAAGTACGGAATAGTCAAAACAGATTATATTCTGTTCATTGCGGCGGGCGCGTTCCACGTTTCCGCTATAGAGGACCTTATCCCCGAATTGCAGGGGCGTTTCCCGATAAAAGTCGAACTCGATTCGCTCACGAAAGAGGATTTTATCAACATTCTCACTATTCCGCAGAACGCAATCACTTCGCAATACGCCGAACTTCTCGCCGTGGATAACATCGAACTCGAATTCACGCCCGACGCGATTTCTAAAATAGCGGAAATTTCGGCTGAAATCAACGTCACGGGCGAAGATATCGGAGCGAGAAGGCTTCACACCGTTATGGAAAATCTGCTCGAGGACATTTCTTTCAACGCGGGCGGGGATATTCCGCTCACCAAGGTCGTCGTGGACGAGAAATACGTCGCAGAGCATTTGTCCGCCGTAATCGCCGGTCAAAGCGTGAAAAAGTATATTCTGTAAGATTTTTTAAGAGGTAACTATTTTTTAAGAGGTAACTATATGATAAACATTCCAAAAGGTACGAAGGACGTTCTGCCTTCGGAGAGTTACAAATGGCATTACGTGGAGAGGATCGCCAGAGAAACCGCCGATCTTTATTGTCTTAACGAGATAAGAACGCCGACTTTCGAGCATACCGAACTCTTTCTGAGGGGCGTCGGCGACACGACCGATATAGTCAACAAGGAAATGTACACCTTCCGCGACAAAGGCGACAGAAGCATTACGTTAAAACCGGAAGGCACCGCGGGCGTTGCGAGAAGTTTCATCGAAAACGGTCTTTTCAACGGCGCGATGCCGCTCAAAATGTACTATATCACGCCCGTTTTCCGCTATGAAAATCCCCAGAAGGGCAGACTCAGAGAGCATCATCAGTTCGGCGTGGAAGTTTACGGCGGAGCGGGAGCGGATACGGACGCGGAAGTCATAAAACTCGCTTACACCGTTCTGAAAAAATGCGGACTTTCGGTTAAACTCTATATCAACAGTATGGGTTGCCCCGATTGCAGAAAGAAATATAACGAGGCGTTAAAAGGTTATTTTGCCGATAAACTCGATAAACTTTGTTCTACCTGCCGCGAAAGGTATTACAAAAACCCCCTTCGTATTCTCGACTGCAAGGAAGAGGAATGCAAGGCTCTTTGCAAGGACGCGCCGAAAATCATCGATTATCTTTGCGAGGATTGTTCCGCGCATTTCAAAAAACTGCAGGAACTTCTCACCGACTGCGGCGTCGCCTACGAAATTAATCCTTTCATCGTCCGCGGACTCGATTATTACACGAAAACGGTGTTTGAATTCGTCACCACCGCGCTCGGCTCGCAAGGTACGGTGTGCGGCGGCGGAAGATACGATAACCTTATTTCGCAACTCGGCGGAACGCCCACTTGCGGCGTCGGCTTCGGAATGGGTATCGAAAGACTTCTGATGCTTATGGAAGCGGAAAACGTGATTATTCCCGAACGTGAAAACGTTAAACTTTATATCGCGACGATGGGCGATGCGGCTTATAAAAAGGCGTTTGAAATCGTTTCCGCGCTCCGCGATAAAGGCGTTAAGGCCGAAGTCGATCACGCGGGCAGAGGAATTAAGGCGCAGTTTAAATACGCCGACAAAATTCACGCCGAAAACGTCGTCACGCTCGGCGAAAACGAACTTGCGTCCGGTATCGCGCAGATAAAGCATATGGCGGACGGAAGTCTTAAAGAAGTGAAAATCGACGAAATTTCGTTATATTTCGCCAAATAACGCGCATAATAAAGTCGGGTATAACAATTAATCTAGTCTTTTAAAAAGGCGGGGCTTTAAATGAGGTGAAGTCTTTTTGAAGGGTGAATGGAACCACTATGGAGGAAATTATTATGGAAGAAAAGATAATAAACGTTCTGGATGACGAGTTCGATACCGAAGTTTTAAAGTCGGACAAGCCCGTTCTCGTCGATTTCTGGGCGAGTTGGTGCATGCCTTGCAAAATGCAAAGCGAGGTTCTGCACGAAGTTTTCCCCAAACTTGCGGGGAAAGTCAAGGTCGTTAAGGTTAACGTGGACGAGTGTGAAAAAACGGCAATCAAGTACGGAATTTCGAGCATACCCACGCTTATGGTTTTCGTCGGCGGCGAATTGAAACAGAAAACCGTCGGCCTGAGATCTTCCGCCGAAATAAGCGAAATGCTTATCGAATACATCGGCTGAATTCAGACTTACAAACTCAAAAGTGAGGCTATAAGTCGATTAACGGCATAAAAACTTAATAATTAATCGGTAGCGCCGTGGCAGAATTAAATTCCGCCACGGCGCGTTGCATATAATTTCTGTTTACTTTTTATAAAAGATTTGATATAATATCGTCAAATAAAACCGAGGAGGGCGAAATTAAATGAAAACGATTACGGTTAAAGGAACGGGACGGGTTTCGGCAAAACCCGATCTCATAGTCGTTTCGATGATGCTGGAAACCGAAGATAAGGATTACGGCAAAACGATGGAGATTGCCGCCGAAAAAATAGGGCTTATCAACGAATCGCTCGAAAAAATAGGGTTTGAAAAGAAAGCCGTGAAAACCACGAACTTCAACGTTAGCGCGAATTACGAAAACGTCAGAGATAAGGGCGGCTCGTATAAAACCGTGTTCAAAGGCTACGTTTGTAATCACAATCTTAAGGTTGAATTCGATTTCGATACGAAAAGGCTCGCCGAGGTGTTGTCGGCAATTTCCGCGTGCCTTGCAAAACCCGCGTTTTCGATATCTTTCACGGTGAAAGATCCTGCGGCGATAAGCGACGAACTTCTTAAATCCGCGGCACGGAACGCGAAGCAAAAAGCGAAAGTTCTGTGTTCCGCATCGGGCGTGAAACTCGGCGAACTTGTGTCTATCGATTACAACTGGGGCGAATTGAACGTTTATTCCGCAACGGAATATAAACTCGAGAGCAGACGCATGATGAAAGCCGAGGCTTGCATGGCGAACGTGGAAATCGAGCCCGACGACATCGACGTCAACGACACCGCAACGTTCGTGTGGGAAATTTTATAATTTTATAAATTTATTCCGGAATTTTCAAGGCGGAAATTTGCGTAAAATCAAAAAACAAGGCGTAACCGAACAAATCGGTTGCGCCTTTTCGGTAATAGGTGATATTGAATGTATCCCCGAACAATTAATTATCGGGGAAGAGGTATTTGATTGCCTGATAAACGTGCTTTATCGGAACGATTTCGATTTTATCCGCGTATTTTTTCAGATTATCGCAGTTTCTCGCCGGCATCAAAACTTTTTTATAGCCCAATTTGTAAGCGTTTTCCACGCGTTTGTCGGCTTGGGTTACCGGGCGGATTTCGCCCGTTAAACCGATTTCGCCGAACGCGCATACGTCGCCCGCCACCGACTGATTTTTGTAAGAACTCGCCAGAGCAAGCGCGACGGCAAGGTCGCTTGCAGGCTCGCTCAGTTTTATTCCTCCCATAACGGTCACGTAAACGTCGAACGTGTAAAACGGCATATAGGCGCGCTTTTCGAGTACGGCGAGAATGAGCATCGTGCGGTTATAGTCAAGTCCGAGCGGCATTCTGCGCGGCATACCGAAAACGGTTTTGGAAAGAAGCGTCTGAATTTCCACCGGCATGCAGCGGTTGCCCGAAACCGATGGCGTAACTACGCTCCCGGGTTCTTTTCCGTGTTCTTCCGAAACGAAAATGCCGTTGTAGTCCTTAACGCCGAAAATCCCGTTTTCTCTCATCTCGAAAACGCCCACTTCCTGAGCGGAGCCAAATCTGTTTTTCACGGCGCGGAGCAGTTTATAGTTATCCTGCGGTTGCCCCTCGAAGTAAAGCACGGTATCCATTATATGTTCGAGAATCTTCGGTCCGGCAATCGCGCCCTCTTTGGTGACGTGTCCGACGATAAAAACGGTCGTTTTCGATGACTTTGCAAAACGCATAAGCCGCGACGCGCACTCTTTCACTTGCCCGACCGTGCCGGACGAACCGCTGAGATCGCTGAGATAAACCGCCTGAATGGAATCGACGATCAAAAAGTCGTAATTTTCGGCTTCGTCGATAATGTTGTCGAGGCAGGTTTCGTTCATGAGCATCATGTCGTCCGGATTTATGCCGAGCCTGTTGCAACGCATTTTAACCTGCGCCCGGCTTTCTTCTGCGGATGCGTACAGAACCTTGTATTTTTTTGAAAGCGACAATGCGACCTGCGTCATAATCGTCGATTTACCGATTCCCGGATCGCCGCCGATAAGCACGAGCGACGACGGAACGATGCCCCCGCCGAGGACGGTATTGAGTTCGTCGATTCCCGAATCGATTCGTTCGAGTTTTTCGTGTTCCACTTCCGAAAGTCTGACGGGTTTGCTGTACGTCGGGCGTTTCGTTTTGTCGGTTTGCGGAGTCTGTTCTTCTATTTCTTCGTTGATCGTGCCGAACTTCCCGCACGAAGGACATCTGCCGAGCCAACCGGGCGTGACCGCGCCGCACTCCGAGCAGACGTATTTTGACGTAATTTTGCTTTTTGCCATATTTTACCCCTTTGCTTAATGCCGGCCCTGTGAATGAGCGTTGGTGAAATTAATCTTCTTTTTTCGTCAGACAGTAAGCCTGAACGGCAATTCCTTCCTCTCTGCCGACGATTCCTATGCCTTCCAAGGTAGTGCAGGTTATGCCTACCGCCGATTCGTCAAGCCCGAGATTTTTTGCGAGATTTGCTCTTATCGCATCGACGTATCCCGAGAGTTTCGGTTTTTGCGCTTGAATCACCGCCGATACGTTAATCGGCTTATAGCCCGACTTTTTAAGTAAACCGAGAACGTTTTGTAATAATAAAATACTTGAAATGCCTTTGTATTTATCGTCGGTATCGGGGAAATGTCTGCCGATGTCGCCGAGACTTGCGGAAGAGAGAAGTGCGTCCATGATCGCGTGGGTTAAAACGTCCGCGTCACTGTGACCTAAAAGCCCTTTGTCGTGCGGAATTTCCACGCCGCCTAAAATAAGTTTTCTGCCCTCGACGAGAAGGTGCAGGTCGAACCCCGTACCGACGTAAAGCCTGCCGTTGCCGTCGATGGAAAAATCTTCGGCATAGGTGAGTTTTTTATTCGCGGGTTCGCCATCTACGATATGACATTTGCCGATATATTTGCAGAAAACCCCGGATTCGTCGGAAAAAACCTCGTCATCGGAAGCGAGCGAAAAAGCCTTTCTGATAAGTTCCGTTTTAAATCCCTGAGGCGTCTGAACGGCGTACCTGCCTTCCCTCGAAGAGGAAAGAATAATTTTCTCTCCGTTTTCTTCCGTCACTTCGGCGATCGTGTCGGTTGCGGGAACGGCGGTGATTGCCGAACCGAATTCCGCGGCGGTTTTCACGCAGTCGCGGATAACGCGCCCGGATACGAACGGTCGCGCTCCGTCGTGAATGAGAACAATGTCGCCGGACACGGCTTCAAGACCGCTTTGAACGGACTTGCTTCTTGTTGTCGATCCGGTAATAAAAACGGCGTTAATCGACCTATCGAGGCACTTTTGCTTAAAGATTTCTTCGTCTTGCTTTGCGCAGACCACGATTATTTCGTCGATAACGCCCGAATCCGCAAA
>CECA01016623.1_pt1 | contig 13556 bp, 10 predicted proteins | sample 557351 | NCBI WGS metagenome assembly CECA01 (sample SAMEA3182051, study PRJEB8094) | gut metagenome | biome: human; feature: gut; material: Stool; isolation source: human stools | place: Canada | collected 2012-03-07 | reverse complement strand
AGACAGGTAGCCATGCAGGCTCGAAAGAAGCAGGCTGTTCTGCCTGGGAACTCATTGAACAAGCTTCTGGCAGCCATTGAGCCGGTAGTGGCTGTGCGTGTGGGGAACAGCCGTGAATGGAGGGTGGATCTGCTGACCAGGCGGCAGATTCAGGTCTATGAGCAGATCGGCGTCACCCCTCCCGCGGGGAAGCACTACTTTTGGTGCTAGCCCACGGGAGTTTGGGTTAAGAGAAGTGTCTACTTCGTTTCTGGGCTTTGAGTGATCTTTTGACGACTTGCAGGATGTCAAGAATTCGGGATGCCCGGATGTAGCCGATCCCGTGGCGGAAGAGTTCAAGTGCCTGAGCACGCTTTTCGTCCGTCGCAAAAGTTCGCGGACGGATCCTGTTATACGCAATGTCGGGAGCAACCGACGGTACGGACTTTGTGACCGTCGGCGCCTTCGGCAGGCGTTTGCGCGGCGAGCGCTTTACTTGCGCAGGCATTTGAAGGCTTCCTCCATCTGATTGGGAAGGGAAAGATGAGAAGCAGAAAAGAAAGGCCCGGGACCGCTCTTTGGGATTAGGTTCCGAGCCCTCCAGACATGCGCCTTCCGCTTCTCCCCCGCGAGGGAATCACGGAGGAGAAGGAAAGTCAGGACTCTTTAGAAAAGAGCCTTAGAAGGCGTAGCGGACGTTGGCGTTGAACGAATTGTTCATGCGGTCGTCGCCACCGGCCGTGAGGCGATAGTTGAGACCGAACGTGAACGCGCCGTTCTGCGCTTCAACGCCGAGGGTGCCCTGGACCGGGTTCGTGTCAACAACACGGGTCGTTTCCGTGATGCCGCCGAAGTAGGTCGCCACAGCATCCTTGTCGCCGAAGGTCGGGACAACGGAGACGTCAGCCATCGGAGCGAGCTTCCAACCGTTCGTCTCGAAGGTCGAGGAGACCGCGACGCCGAGCGGAAGCTGATAGACGGTCATGTCGTCATAGTCAGCACCGTACTTGGAGTCGTCCATCGAGAGACGGGTCATGCGGATGCCGGCATGCGGCACGACATTGACGGAGCCCGCCTGAAGGAGGAACTCGGAGCCAACGCCGAACGTCCAGAGATCAGCGTCGAGGGATTCCTTGAAGGAACCGAGGACGTTGTTGGTCGACAGGTCGTTAGAAGCCTGGGTGTAGCCGAGGTCAGCCTTCACGTTGAAGGAGCCGAACTGCTTCGCGGCGTAGACCGAGAAGCCGTAGTAGTCGGCATCGTTGTCAACCTTGGCGCCGTCGCCGACGGAATTGCCGTTCACCGGTACCAACGTTGAACGCAACGCCCAGAACGCCGCCGCAAGCAGCCGTGTAGTCAAAGCCAAGGACGGCGCCGTAGATGTCGGCTTCATAGCCGGCATTAGAGCCGTAGAGGCGCTTGGCTTCGTTGGTTGTGCCGAAGACGTCGACCCACGGCGTCACGCCGACTTCACCGCGAGCGGAGTTGAGGTTCGTGATCGTCGTGCGGCGATCAAGAGCGGAGACAACTTCGTTCTGGTAGTCGAGAGCAGCGGTGAAAGCGCCGCCTTCAACAGCCATGTTCGTCGCGGCATTTTCAGCCTTCACGATCGTATCGATGACAGGGGCAAAGAAAGCCTCTTCTTCGCGATCACGCTCTTCAGGCGTCCATTCGGCACCGTTCTTTTCCGCGTACTTATCCCAAGCCTCTTCAGCAGACTTGAGGTACGGATTGGAAGTCGTCGTACCGAAGATGTCGAAGATGAAGGTATCAGCAACGGCGTTGCCGAATTTCACCTGATCGATTTCGTCTTCGATGACAGCTTGAGAGTGGAGTCCGAGTGACTTCACTTCAGCCATCACATCGGCGTCCTTGACGAGATATGCTTTGCCGTCTGCCGTTACAACATCGTAAGCCTGATAGAGCTGCGTCCCGACATCAATGCGCGTGCCGGAATTACGAACATCAGGATCGCTTGGTGTAGCGGCAACAGCACCGACGTTGGCATAATAGGCCTTATTTACGTCGTCATAAACAAGGACTGAATTGCCTACCTGACGGAGGTTCGCGAGAACGACCTTATCGACAGCAATGTTCGTCGGAGTCTTAGACGCGAACGCAATCACAGCCTTATCGGCAGCAGGAGCATAGCCGGAGGCCGCGAGAGCAACCATATCGATCGCAACCGTCTTTTTTCCATTGACTTCATTTTCAGTACCGACGCCAGTGCTTTCCGCATTACCGAGCTGAACACCATCCGTGAAGTTCACAGCCTGCCCCACCCAGAGGGTGTTGTCGAGGACGTGATCAGCCTGATACGCAAGCGCGGCCGACTCATTGGCAGAGCCGATGACCAGAAGACCACCCTTCTTTTCGGAATCAACAGTGGCCCCATTAGAGCCAACCGTCACATTACCCGTGGAAACCTGCTGACCGACTTCATTCTTCTTCAGATCAGGAGCAGTGCCTTCGAGCACCATCACGCCGCCATAGACGTGTGAAGCTTCCCCAGCTCTGGTGGTTCCTGCAACCACAACATTCTTGCCGGCAAAGCGGCCATAGACATCCAGGCTGCCGCCATTGCCGAGTGTCAGATCCTGCGTCAGAGTCAGATCACCGGTTTCAGCGACAGTAAAGTTCTTGGTCGTAGTGATCTTGGCGTCGGTAGAACCCTTATCAATGCCGTCGATATCGTCTTCACCAAACTGCGTTTCAACGTCGAGCGTCACTTCGAGAGGCTTGGTCTCATCCTTAAGAGCATTCGTATAGAGAACCTTGCCTTCAGCGTCGCCGCGAAGAATGAGCTTATTGCCCGTCCCCGTGGAATCTTCACCGATAGTGAATGTCGTGTACTTCTGAGTAGTCGAAGCGTTGGGGGCCAGTTCCAGAGAACCGATCACCATTTCGCCCTTAACGGCAACAGCGGGCGTATCGCTATCCTGGTAGGCGGCAATAGCCGACTTGCCGGTATAGCCGACTTCCTTCGCATCAGCGAAAGTACCCTTCTTATGGGTGTCAGTCGAAGCGCCGACGAGAAGCGCATTGGCAAGTTCAACCTTGGCCTGCTTCGTGCCGGTGTTCTTCAGAAGTGCCTGATACTGCTCGAGCGTGTAGTTGAACTCAGCATCGTTGAGGCGGAGGACAACACTGCCAGCGTTCGTCGAATCATTCGTGATGCCGGTCTTCAGAGCTCCAATCGCTTCGATGCCAGTCTTTTCGGCAACAGGCTTGAAGAGCTGATCGCTCGTCGTAATGACATACGCCCCATCGCTCAGAGAAAGAAGACCGTTGTCCTTGGCACCTGTCTTGGATTCTGCCGCGAGAGTAATCGTACCGATTTCAGCTGAACCGCCTACGGTAACCTTGCCGAAGTTGCCAACGGTGAGCGTGCCAACTTCATTGTCACCACTCAAGCTGATCTGAGCCAGATTTTTATCAGCACCCTTGACGGAGAGAGTCTTAGTAGTGATATCGACGTTGGCCGTATTCGTTGTGGTCGAGTAGGCGCCAATCGTAATGTTTTCAGCAGTCAGCGAGCCGCTAGTCAGCGTAAGTGTAGCGTTCTGTGCATTCGTATTGTCGCTAGCAAGTTCGCCGCCGACTGTCAGGTCCTTGACCGTCAGTTCCTTGGCGTTGAGCTCGAACGTACCGAAACGACCAACTGTCACGGTATCAATGCTGACAGCATTGCCGGAAACGACTGCAGAACCACCGGAGTTTTGCGCAATACCCTTGACAGTCAGCGATTTGGCCGCCACGACGTTAGTTGCATCGGCAGAACCAATCGTAAGCGTAGTCGCCTTAGCATCTGCCTCCTTAACTGCCGTATTGTCAACAGCAATATCACCCGCATCCACAGCGCCGCTCAGAGTGAGCTGGCCGCCGTTCTTCACATTCACAGCACCAAGCACGGAGGCGCCGGCGAGAGTTGCCGTACCGGCAACATTGAGCGTCTTGGCATTCACGAGGCCATCGGCGTCTGTGGAACCAGCGGCAGCAGCTTTGCTCGTCAGAGTAGTTGTGGCCGCAACATCAAGAGACTCTGCCGTGAGAGAGCCGTTGGCATCAACCGTAACGTTTCCCTTGAAAACCTTGTCGTAGCCCTTGATGTCATCGGCTGTGGCATCCGCGGCAAACAGACCAACCTTTGTACCTTCAACCGCAGCGTCCGCAATCGTCGTCGCACCAGCAAACACATAGTTGCCGGCAGCGATGTCAGACTTGACGCTAATCGTCGAGCCCGTGAAGGTCAACGTGCCTTCATTAGCAAATGTTGCATTCGCGATGGTGAGAGCTTTGTCAGTAGCCGCAACGATTTCAGCATTGGTACCGGCTTTGACGACAACCGAAGTCGTCTTTCCCGGAGTTACCATGTCGGTGTTGGCATCTTTCTTGTCAACAGTGCCCAGCGTCAGCGCGTCGACAGAGACAAGCTTAGCCGTACCAACCTTCGCTTCCGTACCGGAAACTCCGAACACGATCGTCTGGCCAGCGAGAGTCACCGGTTCAGCGGCGGCACCAACCGTCAGAGTGGCATTCTTAGCGGCAGCATCAGTCTTGCCTGAGACGGAAATGATCGACAGCGTGCCGGCGCCATCAACGGTGCCGACCTTCTTATCCGTTCCAACCACCTCAAGTTCGCCGCCCTTAAAGGTGACCTTGACATCATCGTTAAGCCTGTCTCCGGCATCGAACTGCTGTTCTGTCGCGGGCTTCTGGCTGTTCATACCCTTGACGGTACCGACAACGGTAGAGCTGTAAGCTCCTTCCGCATCGGTCGTAATCGTGATCTTCGTCCCATTATCGAGCGTGACAGTCGAGAGATTGTCGATAGCAAAAGCGGATCCAGCCGCAAGAGCCACCGCCGCAGCGATCACTGTCTTCACAGCCTTGCCCTGATAGGAGGAAGCCTTCTCGCTCGTCACGACTGTGCCGCGTGTGAGAGAACGGGCGACCTTGAAAGTCTTATTCATTTTTTGGGTTAACTCCAAATCAATTGATTTCCTTAACCGTCCTCCCTGAAAGAAGACAGTTCATGCCCATCCGGCACTCCCATGGAGAGCACGCGGTTCTGAGCACGAACTGATCCTAAAAAAATCAAATCAACAGGGAGGGGTAACCCTAATAGACCTTATAAAATCACGCCTATCAACTGCTATCTATCACAGTAATGAATGTGTAGGGAGAATACTTATAAATTCATTTTGTGACATCCATGCGACGGCGCTATAGGGTTTACCCTCAACTCAAATCAGCTACGGCATCAGACGTGCTCAATTGAGCGAACATCCCATCTCCCGTTCGCCGCAAGATCGCACAGAGCTTCTCAAACCTCATTGAAGACCCACGAGAGCCGGGCGCCCACGGCGTGCGAGCGATGCCTCGATCCCGCCTTCATGACGGATCCTGTCAGCTCAACCCGCGTCTGCGGAAACTGAATTCCGATCTTCGCGTCGGCCGACATCTGGAATTTCGGCAGGTCCGCCACCGGAAGGGTCCCTCTTGCGCCTTCAATCCCCGGCACGGTCACCGTCATCGAAGCCGAATCGGATGCGAGTCCGTGAACCGCCGCATTGAGCGACCCGTCGATTCGCCGCGGGAGCCACGCTTCAAAGATGCCCTTTGCCGCGAAATTGATGCCGCCCTCTATGCGAGTGCCTAAAGTGGCCGAAACGGCGTATCCCCCCGACTCCCGGGTTTTGAGAACATCTCCCGATTCCGCCTGCCAGTTGGCTTCCGCGTCGCCCCACTTCCAGACGCGCATCCCGGAGAGCCCCGTCATCGCCCAATCGACGCGCGTGCTGCTCGAATCCCCAAAGACCGGATATTCCGTCATAAGGCCAATGCTCCAGAGCGAGCGCTTTACGCCCTCGGCATGCAGAAATTCTCCAGCGGAAGGCACCCGCACCTTGTCCGCAGCTTCTGCCCAGGTGAGGTCCATCGTCACTAGCTTTTCATGGACCGGCACGCGAGCAAAGACGGAAACGATTCCGCGCTCTGAAGAACCGGTGAGCGGGAGCTGAGTCTCTTCAGCATGCTGATTGAAGTCCGATTCCGTAAAGGCGCCGTAGAGCCCGAAGCGGATGCCGCCTTTTCCGAGAACAAACGCACCCCGGATGGTCGTGTCGTCGCTCGTCACCTGTTGATTCAACCCGAGGTCCGGAATCGGAACAGAGGTCCGGCTTCTTCCTCCCGACGCGTCCACCATGACGGGGATGGAGGTCATCACCTCCGGGATCTGCCTCAGAATGGAATCCTCTTCCACGGGCACCGGCACGCGCCCTTCGAGTTCAAGCGTTTGAACGGCATCGGAAAGATTGCCGGAGAGCATTGTCATGTCGGCTGTCATCCGCTCGCGCGTCCCGATCGCCGCCGTGGAGCCGGCAACGCGAACAAGGTTCGAGGCCGTATGTTCCGGCTCCGTATAGAGAAAAAGCTTTCTGAAATACTGGGGCGTGAAGATGTCCTTCCGCTTCAGCCACACGGCCTGCGTGAGATTCGCGAGCGGCCCTTCGAAGGCGGGCGGCTGGATAAGAATGTGGAGCTTTCCGTCAGCGCCGTAGTAGAGGTCTCCTGTTTCCCCCTCGGATCCCACGTACACCGTAAGGTTTTCAAGCCCCGTCACCTTGCCTTTTGAAAAGTCGAGGCTCTCAACCGCGTCGCGGTCAGCAATCAGGGGTTCTCGCGGGGCATCTTCCTCCTCATTCCCTTCGGGAACGATTCCCGCACCATCATCCGACGGATTGTCCGGATCCACTTCAGGCTCCTCATCCGGCTCATCCGGTACTTGAGGCACGGCTTCCGGGAAAATCCAGAGAATCGAGCCCAGTTCAAAGTGGGTCCAGGTTCCTTCTCCTGTCGTGAGCTTTGCGTTCGGGCCGTCGAGCTCAAGGACGCCCTCGCGGGCAACCAGAAGGTTCTGACGCAGACCGCCCTCTGCTTTTGCAGTACCTTTGCCCACCTGAATGGCGACATTGTCGGCAAGAAGAAAATCTTTTCCAATGACGAGCGTCCCGGCATCAGGATGCGCGTCGCCGGGAAGTTGATCGGCGTTGCTCCATTCGCTCGATCCGACGATGAACCGGCCGCCCTTGAGGAGCTCAATTCTCATGGCCGCATCCGGATCGATCAGAAGATCCCCCACGCGGAATCGCGCGGGGCCGAAAACGGAAGCTTCCAGGTTGTCCGGAATGTCGCCGCCCCCGAGAATCACCCGGGTGGTTCCCTTCGCGGCGTGAAAGACTTCTGCATTGAAGAGCCCGCTCTGATAAACAGTCTCAAAAGACTCTCCGCTTTCAGGATCCGCCCCTTCCTCAATCCAGGGCGTCGCCCGCATCTCGATCGTGCCGCCTTCCGAACGGATCGAGTTCACATGAATTACAGAACCGCCTTCCATGGAAATCCTGTCCGCTTCGCCGAGGTGAATGGCGCCTCCGACGGATCCCTCTTCATCGACTGCCCCTGAAATCTGCGTATTCTCGCTGAGTTCCAACAGGCCATTTTTGAGGCTGAGGTTCTCAATTTCCATTTGAGACTGGCCTTCCAACCGAAGGCGGCCTTGCTCAGATATCTCCGCATGGGTCGCGAAGCTGTATGCCCATACACCCAGCGTCAGCGCGCCTCCCTGAAGAGCGAGCTCGTCGAAGGTTCCTGCATTCGCCTCAATCCTGAGGCTTCCGCTCGGAGCGATCTCGAGCCGACTGATGAATGAAAGATCCTCTTCCGGCCCCCAGATCTCCTCTCCGGCAACAACCCGTTCGGAAGCCCATTCATCCTCCAACGTGTCTGCCTCGGCAGCTGAAAGAGGAAGCATCGCAATGCTCACGCACGCCGCCGCGATGGGCGGCAGCCGGGATCGAAAAGCGCGGAAGATGGAGGGGCGCCTCTCTCTCAGGTCCCTCGTACTTCGGGGTTCAGGGAGAGAAAACAATTTTGTGGCCGCGGTGGCTTGCGAGGAGTCGCTCATTGCCATCCGGGCGAGCGTTCGTATTTGAGCGTTCGTCATGGATCTTAGTCATCGTGGTCAGTTGGCGCTTCGCTCTAGGCAAAGCAGACGAACGTCGCATTCTGCTGATCCGTAAACACTTTCATGCGTAGTATTAACCCTGAATAGCCCTCCCGTGTTTTCGCCTGTTGAATATGCAATACATTTGTTTTAGGCAAATTAAAGCCCCGGCACGCCGAAACGCCCGGGGCTTTGGAAATCAAGGCCAGAAGAAGAAACTTAATTCCTCAGGCTATGAATCGGAGCGGGGATGCGGCCTCCGAGCTTCACGAAGCCGGAAGCGTCGCCGCCCGGAACGCGGATGATGCTCGCTTCGCCAAGCAGGCCGCCGAAGACCGCAACATCGCCCACGGTCTTTCCCGGAACCGGGATCACGCGGACCGCGGTGGTCTTCCCGTTGATCATGCCGATCGCCGCTTCGTCGGCGATCATGCCCGAGATGGTGGATGCAGGCGTATCGCCCGGAATCGCGATCATGTCGAGACCCACGGAGCAGACGGAGGTCATGGCTTCGAGCTTTTCGAGCGTGAGAGCGCCCGAGCGCGCCGCCGCCTCAATGGCACTGTCTTCCGACACCGGGATGAAGGCGCCCGAGAGCCCGCCCACGTGCGAGGACGCGAAAACGCCGCCCTTCTTCACCTGGTCGTTCAGCATCGCGAGAATCGCGGTCGTGCCGGGCGCGCCGATGGAGGAGAGGCCGAGCGACTGGAAGATTTCGCCCACGCTGTCGCCCACGGCCGGCGTGGGAGCGAGCGAGAGGTCCGCAACGCCGAAGGGGAGATTGAGGCGCTTGGCGACCTCGTTTCCGATAATTTCGCCCACGCGCGTCACCTTGTAGGCGGTGTGCTTGATGACTTCGGCAGCATCCGTGATCGTGAGGTATTCGCCCTTCGCCTTCACGGCGCGGTCAAGCGCCTTCTTGACGACGCCCGGGCCCGAAACGCCCACGTCGATCACGACGTCGGGTTCGCCGACGCCGAGGTAGGCGCCCGCCATGAAGGGCACGTCCTGCGGGATGTTGCAGAAGACGACGAGCTTCGCGCAGCCGATCGCGTCGCGATCCTTCGTTGCCTCTGCAACGTCGAGAATGCGTTCGCCCATGAGGCGCACGGCATCCATGTTGATGCCGGCCTTCGTCGACCCCACATTGATCGAGGAGCAGATGCGGTCCGTGGTGGCGAGCGCCTCGGGGAGCGCATCGATCAGGTTCTTTTCGCCCGGGGTCATGCCCTTTTCAACGAGGGCGCCGAAGCCGCCGATAAAGTCGACCCCTACTTCCTTCGCGGCCTCATCGAGCACGCGGCAGGCGGCCACCATTTCGTCGCGCGAGAAGGCGGCACCCACGGTGCCGATGGGCGAGACGGAAATGCGCTTGTTGACGACGGGAATCCCGTAGCGGTCGCCCACGAGATCGCAGGTTTCAACGAGCTTCGAGGCATAGCGCGAAATCTTGGCGCGGACCTTGTAGGCGAAGCTGTCGAAGTCGGATGAAACGCAGTCGAAGAGGTTGATGCCCATCGTGACGGTGCGGACATCCAGGTGCTCCGAGCGGAGCATGTTGATGGTGGAAAGTACCTCGCGGTCTGTCAGCATTTTTTGGTTTCCTAAGAATTCAGGTATGTCGGATCGAGAGGCAGATCAGTCCACCTTCACGCGGTGAATGGCTTCGAAAATATCGCGGTGCTGGAGATTGCAGCGCAGCCCCATCGCGCCCGCTCGGTCAATCAGCGTGCGGTGGAGCGCCCGGCGGTCGACCTCGAGCGGAATCTGGGCTTCAAAGACCTGAAGCGACATGCCGTCCTCGATCGGGAAGGCGCGCAGGCTCTCAATGTTGATCTTCTGTTCGGCGAGGATGCGGGAGAACGTCGTGATGATGTCGTTCCGGTCCGGCCCCCAGATGCTGATCACATAGGGTTCGCCTTCAAGGTTTTCCGTGGGCTCAACAAAGTCGAGGACAAGAACGGCCTGCTTCAATTTGCGCCGGCGGATCTCTTCGTTCAAGTCGTCCTCAATCACGGACTTCTCGAGGTCGACAGGCTTCTGCACCACGCACATCAGGGCGAACTGCCCGTGAAGGGTTACCTGACTCACCTGCTCGAGGTTTGCGCCGTGGCGCGTAATCACGGAGGACACTGCGGATACGATGCCGGGACGGTCAAGGCCGAAAACGCCGACGAGAACGCGGTCCATATTTGCTTCTGTCACGGGAAATCTCCTCATGGGGCCCAAAAATGAATCCTGGCCGGGGATTGGAGGCGCGTCATCGAACCGACGTGCTCCTCAGGGGTATGTGCGGATTGTTTAGTTTACGTCGAGAGCCCTCGGGACAGGGCAGAACGCCCTCAAGAATCGTCTTAGATTGCTTGAGAGGAGCCTCATCGCTTCGCAAACGCATCAGGCAATGCGAGGAGCCCCGAGAGCCTCGGGAAGGCGGCGATGGCGGCATCTCGCGAAACCTTTGCCGCCTCTTCGACCGTGATGCCCCGGAGTTCTGCGGCCGCCCTTGCGGCCTCAAGAATGTCCGCGGGTTCAGTGAGAAGAGACTTTCCCTCTCGCTCATGGGCGTCCCGCCGCTTTGATCCCGGCATGTCGGGCGCATCGGTCTCAAGGAGCCAGGCGCCGTCAGGGAGTTCCGCAAGGTGACGGCGGATCCGCTTGCTGCCCGCGTAGGTGCAGGCTCCCCCGAACCCCAGCCGGAGGCCAAATTGAAGAAACGCATCGCGCTCAACGTCGGAGCCGTTGAAGGCATGAACCGCGCCGCCAGGGGGCGGGAGGCGCCTCAGCGCGCCCATCGTCTGCGATCCGCTTTTCCTCACGTGAATCGAGAGCGGAAGCGAAAATTCCCGGGCGATCCGAAGTTCCGCCAGAAACACTTCCCTGGCAAGCACCTGATCAATGCCGGGCACAAAGCCGTCCAAGCCCACTTCGCCGATGCCGATGAAGTGGGGGTCTTCCATGCGGCGTTGAACCTCATCGCGAAGCTTCTCAATCGTTCCGTCGCCCACTTCATCGAGGGCGAGCGGGTGGATGCCGAGGAGATACCCCAGCCCCGCTTCGCAGGCGACCTCGCGGGTGAGATCCCAGTTCGAAGGGCCCCCGGCGCAGAGGAGCATGTTTTCGACGCCCGAGCGGCGGGCGTCGGCGAGAAGTTCCGGGAGGCGCTCCTCAAGCCTCGGGACCCAGAGGTGCGAGTGCGTATCGATGAAGCCCATGGCGCCACTTGCTCAAAAATCCTTTTGAACGGATTCAATCGCCCCGTCGGCCAACTTCACGACGCGGTCGCAGAGACGCGCGAGGTCGCGGTCGTGCGTGACGATGACGATGGCTGCGCCCTTCTCGTGCGCGAGTTTAAGAAGCGACTGAAAGACCTGCTCGGCCGTTTCCTCATCGAGATTCCCTGTCGGTTCGTCGGCAAGGATGCAGGCGGGTTCCGTAATGAGCGCGCGGGCAATCGCCACTCGCTGGCGTTCGCCCCCGGAGAGCTGCGACGGCAGGTGGTCGAGCCGGTGGCCGAGGCCCACGGCTTCGAGCGCTGTCCTCGCCTTCTGACGCGCTTCCGTCCGGTTCATGCGGCGGATGAAGAGCGGCATCGCCGCGTTGTCGAGCGCCGTGAATTCGGGAAGCAGATGATGAAACTGGTATACGAAGCCGAGGCGCCGGTTTCTCAAGCGTCCGCGCTCTGACTCCGAGAGCCCGGAAAGCTTTTCGCCCGCAATGGAAACTTCGCCTGCGTCCAGAGCGTCCAAACCTCCCAGGATATGAAGGAGCGTCGACTTTCCTGACCCGGAAGCACCGAGAATCGCAACGGTTTCGCCCGGCATCACAGTGAGCGTCACGTCCTTCAGTACCGGCACGGCCGAGGCGCCATCGCGGTAGGCCTTGGCAACATGCGCCGCCGAGAGAACGGGTTCATTCGCGTTATTCATAACGGAGCGCCTCCGCAGGATGAAGCCTTGCCGCGCGCCAGCTCGGGTAGAGAGTGGCGACAAGGGACAATAGGAAGGAGAAGACCGAAATCGGAATGATGTCGGAGAGCCGCGGATCGGAAGGCATGGAGCTGATGAAGTAGATCTCTCTCGGGAGGAATTCGACCCCCATGAGGCCTTCAATGAAGCTCACTATGGAACCCACGTTATAGGCCACAAGGAGTCCCGCGGCGACGCCCGCCGCCACGCCCACGATTCCGACGATCGTTCCCTGAATCATGAAGATTGCGAGGATGGAGGAGCGCGAGGCGCCGAGCGTTCTCAGAATTGCAATGTCGGCCTGCTTTTCCTTCACCGTCATGACGAGGGTCGACACGAGGCCGAAGGCGCCCACAAGCACGATCAGGAAAAGAATGATCCCCATCATGCGCTTTTCAACCTGGACGGCTGCAAACCACGTGCGGTTCTGACGCGACCAGTCGGATGCGTAGACGCCCGCGGGGAGCATCTCAGCCACCGAGCGCGCGATCGCGGGCGCCTGATTCATGTCGGCCGTGCGGAGTCTCAGCCCCTGGGGACCCCCGGTGCGGAAAATCGCCGCAGCGTCCTCAATATTGAGAAGCGCCATGGTGCTGTCGTATTCATAGTGGCCGGAAGAAAGGTACCCGAGGACCGTCAGCTGCCGCATCCTCGGCATGAGTCCGGCCGGGGTCATGTTGCCTTCGGGGACGATGAGGGCCACCTTGTCGCCCGTACGGACGCCCAATGCTCGCGCCAGATCGCGCCCGAGGATGACGCCGAAGCTCTTAGGCGTCAGGTCCTTCAATTCTGCGCCCCCGGAGATGTTCTCCGACATTTCGCTCACGCCCGGTTCCTTTGCGGGATCCACGCCCTTCACGAGTGCGCCGCGAACGACGGAGCCGGAATTAAAGAGCCCCTGCCCCTGCACGTAAGGCGCTGCGGCAAGGATGTCGCCCCGGGCTTCAAGCTCCTTTGCGAGTCCCTCAGCGTCCTTCAGCGGGCCCGGCACGGCCGTCACTTCGATATGAGGAATCACGGAAAGCATCCGGTCGCGGACTTCTTTCTGAAAGCCGTTCATCACCGAGAGGACGATGATGAGGGCGGCCACGCCCAGCGCAATCGACGCGACGGAAATGCCGGAAATAAAGGACATGAAGCCGTCCCGGCGACGGCCTTTTCTGCCCTGCCTCGTATAAGTGAGGCCGATCATGAATTCAAATGGCGTCTGCACAAAAAATCCCTTTTCCGGATCGTTTCCGAAAGCGGAAGGTCTTTTGGAAGTATTTTCTTTAAGGCGCTCATTCTAGCGGCCGCGTCAAGGGAAAAGCGCCGGCGTGACGGGAAAAGATTTGCGCAACAAATTGTTTTTCCTCGAGTTCACGGGAAAGATGTGCGATCCGGCGGCGGCAGCCTCTCCGGGAAGGCGCAGAAGGGATTAATCGGGTAGAGGGCCCCTTTGCAGGGTGCCCCCTCCCACACCGCATGGCCCCGTGATTGGGCCTCTTCGGACATGCCGTTCGGCATCCGGCGGTTTCCAAACATGAATGAAGGTTGCTATCTCATCTCAAGCAGAGAGTACAGCTTGTTACGTCGAAAGAAGTCGATCGGGTAGGCCTTGTGCATGG
>CECA01033144.1_pt1 | contig 13749 bp, 10 predicted proteins | sample 557351 | NCBI WGS metagenome assembly CECA01 (sample SAMEA3182051, study PRJEB8094) | gut metagenome | biome: human; feature: gut; material: Stool; isolation source: human stools | place: Canada | collected 2012-03-07 | reverse complement strand
GCTTGTAAAGTTGGGAAAAAAGGTGTAATATTGGTGTACAGAGATTTAGAACAATGCATGATATGTAATGTCTCTGCGATCTGCATCAGCGGATGTGCTCCGAATGCTTGATAGGGAGCAACACTTTCCCCGCCTTGCGGGGGTAACAGCCGGAAAACGGCAGACATCAAAAAAAAAACTGAAAAAACCATGAGAAAAGCAGCAAACATCCGCTTTATAGGACTTTTTGTGTGCTATTCTATCCTCAGAGAAACCCCGATGATGCGGAAAATGCGATTTTCCTGACTGCAGTGGAGGTGGAACAGGATGAGACGACGAACGCTTTCTTACGAGGTGCGGCTGTTTGCAGGCAAAACAGACCCGGTGAACAGCGGTTTCTGGCTGCCGCTCTGGATGCACCTGAGGGATACGGCGGGTATTATGGTATATCTGGTGCAGAAGTGGCTGCCGGAAAGCGTCCGTCAGCATATCGAGCTGGACGAGGACCTGCTGACACAGACCGCCTGCTTTCTGGGGTGGGTTCACGACCTGGGGAAGATATCCGCGGCTTTCCAGGGGCCAATGATGGCGCATTTGCCGGAGCCCAGACAGTGCCTGGAAAAATACACAACGCTCAGTTACCGGGAACAGAACCGCAAGTATTCACGTCACGCGTTGGCGAGTGAGGCCATCTTGCGGTGGCTGAAATGCCCCAACGGGCTTGCATCGGTAGCAGGAGCGCACCATGGCAAGCCACAAACCGGGAAGGACGTACTTGACCAGCTGGGCGATGAGGAAGAAGAAGGCAGCTGGGAATCTAACTACTGGCCCGAGGGCGAGCAGAAATTCTGGGAGAGCTGCTGGCAGGAACTGTTTGACTACGCCTTGCAGGAAAGCGGCTTTTCCAGCGTGGACGAGCTGCCGCAGTTGACCATCCCGGCTGAGATCCTGCTGACCGGCCTGCTCATCATGGCGGACTGGATCGCCAGCAATACCCGATACTTTCCGCTCATCCCTGTGGAAGAGGTGGGCAGCGATACCCTGTATCCCGCCCGTGTCGATCGGGCGTGGGAAGCGCTGGACCTGACCTCTCCGTGGGAGGTGCAGTCAGATGTGACGGAACCGGGGGCGTTTGCGGAACGGTTCGGCTTTCCGCCCAACGAAGTCCAGCGGGCCATGCTGGAAGCCGTCAGCCAGGCCCGGGAACCGGGGATGTTCATTCTGGAAGCACAGATGGGCGTGGGCAAGACGGAGGCCGCGCTGGGCGCGGCAGAGATTTTAGCCAAGCACGGCGGTGAGGGCGGCATCTTCTTTGGTCTGCCCACTCAGGCCACCGCCAATGGTATCTTTGGGCGGCTGCTGGCATGGGCCGAAAAGCAGCCGGATGGGTTGGAGCACTCCATCAAGCTGGCCCACGGCATGGCCGAACTGAACGAGGCCTACCTCCGATTGCAGCAGGACACGGTGTGGGTGGAGGAGGATCTGGAAGCAGACCCCGATGCTGACCCGGAGAGCCGGGTGATGGTGCATCAGTGGTTTCGCGGCAATAAGCAGGGGCTGCTGGCTGATTTTGTCATCGGCACGGTGGATCAGCTGCTGATGGCGGCGTTACAGCAAAAACATGTGATGCTGCGCCACCTTGGCCTTGCGGGCAAGGTGGTGGTCATCGACGAGTGCCACGCCTACGATGCCTATATGAACTGCTATCTTGACCGGGCGCTGACCTGGCTGGGCCGGTACAAAGTACCGGTGATCCTGCTTTCCGCTACCCTGCCCGCCAAGCGCCGGGTCGAGCTGGTCAGGGCCTACCTGAATGGAAGAACTGCTCCGGACGGCCCGTGGCAGACCTGCCGGGGCTATCCGCTGCTGACCTGGACGGACGGCAAACAGGTGGAGCAGATGACCATCCCGCTGGAAACCGAATCACGCAGAGTGGAGGCATTCCCGCTGACCGAGGAACAGCTGACTGACACTCTGCGCAGTGCCTTGCGGGAGGGCGGCTGTGCGGGCGTGATCGTCAATACCGTGAAAAAAGCGCAGGCCATTGCGGCCCGTCTGCGGGCAGAACTGCCGGAGTTTGAGGTGGTGGTATTCCACGCTCAGTTCCTTATGCCCGACCGTGCCGCCAAAGAAGAGGCGCTGATGAAGCGCATCGGCAAGCACTCCACCCCGGAACAGCGGGATAAGCTCATTGTGGTGGGCACGCAGGTGCTCGAGCAATCCCTTGATATCGATCTGGATCTTCTGGTCACAGAGCTCTGCCCCATGGATCTGCTTTTACAGCGCATCGGACGGCTGCACCGCCACGAGGGGCGGGCTCGTCCCCGGCCGGTGGCGCAGGCCCGCTGTGCCGTGCTGGACACTGGGACGGAGGACTTCGACGAGGGCAGCAAGGTGGTTTACGGGGAATGGCTGCTCTGGCGCACCCGCAAGCTCCTGCCCACCGCCATTACCCTGCCCCATGACATTGCCCCGCTGGTGCAGGATGTCTATGGCTGGGAGCCTGACCCTCTGCCCGCCAGCCCGCAGAGCACTGCGGCCCGGGCGGAGTACGAAAAGGCCCAGCGAATCAAAATGAGCAAGGCGAAGACTTTTACCATCCTGCCGCCGGAAGAGCACAGGAAGCGCCCTTCCCGGAATACGCTGGACAATTGGATGGATGATGTGGGTGCTGTCAGTGACAACGGTGCCCGCGCGGCGGTGCGTGACGGAGATCCTTCCGTTGACGTGCTGGTGCTGATACGGGATGCGGCGGGAAATGTCCGCTTCCTGCCCGATGAAACGGGGCAGCCCGGTGCCTGCGTGCCCACGGACGAGCCGCCTCGGCCGGAGATGGCGCTTCAAATTGCACGGCAGAAGCTGCGCCTGCCCGGATATTTCAGCAAGCGGTGGTCGGTGGAACAGACCATCGATGCACTGGAAGCCCGGAACCGGGACGTGTTCGGGCTGTGGCAGCAGTCGCCGCTGCTGCGGGGAGAACTGATCTTACTGCTGGATGACCACCTGACCGCACAGCTTGCCGGGCAGGTGCTGCAATACGACCGTGAAAACGGTCTGACCTACCGGAAGGAGGAAGAGAATGAAGCAAATTGAGTATAATTTGCTGGAGGAACGCTGGGTGCGGGTGCGCGGGCAGGACTATACCGTGCAGGAAGTTTCTCTGCCGGATGCCCTGCTGCACGCCCACGAATACCGCGACCTGGCCGGAGAACTGCCCACGCAGGATGCCGCCATGCTGCGGCTGCTGCTGGCGGTTCTGCACACGGTGTTTTCCCGGGTGGATGGAAACGGTACTCCGGCCCCCTTTGAGGAAACGGACGATGCCCTGATCCGCTGGGAGGAGCTGTACCGGCTGGGGCATTTTCCGGAAGCGCCCATCCGGGCCTATCTGGAGCAGTGGCGGGACCGCTTCTGGCTTTTCCACCCGGAACGCCCCTTCTGGCAGGTGCCGGAAGCGAAGATCGGCACAGAATACACCGCTTCCAAGCTGAACGGGGAGCTTTCCGAGAGTAGCAACAAGCTACGGTTATTCTCGTCCTATGCGGGCGAAGGAAAAGAGGGTTTGACTTATGCCCAGGCGGCCCGCTGGCTACTGAGTGTGAATGGTTATGATGACACCTCGGCGAAGCCAAAGGGCAAGGGACTGCCCTCGGTGGGTGCTGGCTGGCTTGGCAAGCTGGGGTACATTCAGGCGCAGGGCAGCAACCTGTTCGAGACTTTAATGCTGAACCTCACTCTGCTCAAGGATGGCGTAGAACTGTGGGGGGAGAATCATCCCTGCTGGGAACTGGAACAGCCCCACAGTGCAGAGCGCACAGAAATCGCCCTGCCGGACAATCCTGCGCAGCTGCTGACCCTGCAATCCCGGCGGCTCCTGCTCGACCGAGAGGGGGAAATCGTGACCGGCTTTACCCTGCTGGGCGGCGATTTCTTCGCAAGAGAGAATGCATTTGCGGAACAGATGACCGTCTGGCGTGACCCGGATGCCAAAAAGAGCAAAAAGACCGGGCAGATCACCTTTGTGCCCAGCCGTCACGACCCGGCAAAGCAGTTCTGGCGGGAGTTTCCGGCAGTGTTCTGTGAGGAAGGGGAAAGCGTCCGCAGGCCCGGCGTTGTCCGCTGGGTGGAAATGCTTCAAAATGACCCGGACTGCCCGCTGGAACGCAAGCGGCTGATCCGCTTTGCCATCAGCGGCATGAAGTATGGCGATAAGGATTTCTTCGTGAACGATTCTTTCAGCGACAGCCTGACCTTTCAGGCCGCGTTGCTGGGAGAACTGGGACGGCGCTGGACAGTGCCCATCCGGGATGAGATCGGGCGCTGCGAGCAGGCCGCGCAATATGTCGGCCGCCTTGCGTGGGAGCTCTCCCTTGCGGCGGGAGATAAGAACGATACGACCGCGGAATCCGCCCGCACCCAGTTCTACTTTACCATCGACCAGCCGTTCCGGCTTTGGCTGCAGAGCATTGACCCCGAAACGGACAAGCTGGACGAAAAAGCCGATGAATGGCAGGAGAAAGCCCGCAAACTGGCCGCAGAGCTGGGCCGCCAGATGGTGGAGCGGGCCGGAAATGCCGCCTTTGTGGGCCATAGGGTCGAGGTGAAAACAGGTGGTAAAAAGGTCGAAAAGAAAACCGTTCTGTATACGGCCCCCAAGGCCTACAATAGCTTCCTGTATAATCTGCGGAAACTCTACCCGAAGAAAGAAGGAGGAACAGCATGATAACGGATGCGATCCATGATTATGTGGCCGGACAGCTGAGCGGGCTGTGGAGCCTGCCCAAACCCCAGCGGCGTGCCCGGCTGGCAGAGCTGCGCCGGGGCGTTGGGCATCAGCCCGGCGACCTGCCGGCGCTGTGGGGCAGCTTCCTGCAGGAACTGCCCAAAGAGCTCTGGGGCAGGGAAACGGCGGCAGGGGAGTGCCGGGAACCATCGGAAGCCGAGTGGGCGGTCTACCTTGCCCTGACTCTCTACGCCCTGCACCAGCAGGGAGAAGAGAACGTTTCCATGAATGAAAAGGGCTGCACGCTGGGCAGGGCGGTGCGCCTGCTGGCCCAGAATTCCGCAGCTGCCGCGCAGGACTGGACCGAGAGCAGCGTCCTGCGCCGGTTCAACGCACTGGCCACAGCGGATTCCATGCCCGAGGTGTCCCACTACCTCCGGGGGATGGTGCAGCTGTTCCGGGGAAACGAACCGAAGCTGAAACTGGATTACCCCCGGCTGGCTGTGGAGCTGTACCGGTTCCAGCTCCCGGATCAGGCAGCCAATGTCCGCCTGCAGTGGGGCCGGGACCTCTACCAGATGAACGCCGACACACCTGAAACCGAAGAAAAGGAGAATTGAAATGGATACCAAGCGTCTGTATGTTGATTTTCATGTGCTGCAAACGGTGCCGCCCAGCTGTGTGAACCGCGACGATACCGGCAGCCCCAAGACGGCTGTCTATGGCGGTGCCACTCGCGCCCGGGTATCCTCTCAGGCGTGGAAGCACGCGATCCGCAAAATGTTTACCGAAGAAATGGCCGACATGGTCGAGACCGGAAAACGTACCCTGAAAGCAACTGACCTTGTGGCCGGGGAACTGGCCGCACTGGCTCCTGAACTGGACGATGCCAGACTGAAAAAGGATGCAAAAAAGGCACTGGAAAATGCAGGCATCAAGCTGAAAGATGACAACAACGCCGCCCTGCTCTTTTTGAGCACGGCCCAGGCCCGGGCGCTGGCCCGGCTGGCCGCCGAAGACTGCGAGGAGAAGGATGACTACAAAAAGGCCCTGAAGGAGAACCCTTCGGTGGATATGGCTCTGTTTGGCCGGATGGTCGCCAGCGATCCTTCCCTGAATTACGATGCCGCCGCTCAGGTGGCCCACAGCATCTCCACCCATGCCGTGCAGAACGAGTTTGATTACTTCACCGCCGTGGATGACTGTGCCCCGGAGGATTCGGCAGGCGCGGGCCATCTGGGCACGGTGGAATACAACTCTTCCACCCTGTATCGCTATGCCACCGTCAACATGGTGGAACTGGTGCACCTGCTTGGGGCTGAAAAGGCAGCCCAGGCTGTCCGGGTGTTCGGCGAAGCCTTCATCCGCTCCATGCCCACCGGAAAGCAGAACAGCTTTGCCAACCGCACCCTGCCGGATGCTGTCTATGTCACCCTGCGGGAAGATCAGCCTGTGAACCTCTGCGGTGCCTTTGAAAAGCCGGTGCGCAAGAGCCCTGAAGGCTATGCGGAACCCTCCAAGACGGCGCTGAAGCAGTATGCGCAGCAGGTGTATGCCTGCTATGCGGATGCTCCGGCCCAGAGCTTTGCTGTGGGCATCGGGCTGGACGAGCTGGCCCCGGCCATGCCCCTGAACCAGATGCTCACCGCGCTGGAACGTGCCGTAAAGGAGAAGCTGCCCGGAAATGAGGTGTGACCATGGCAACGCTGTTGCTTCGGCTGGCCGCGCCCCTGCAATCGTGGGGTGCGGATTCCAAATTTGAGACCCGCAAAACGAACCGGGAACCCACCAAAAGCGGTGTCATTGGCCTGTTGGCGGCGGCTCTGGGCCTGCGCCGGGACGATGCCGCAGGTCTTGCCCGGCTGAACGGCCTGCACTTTGCCGTCCGTGCTGACCGGGAGGGCAGCCTGCTGGTGGATTTCCACACCGCCAACCGGCTGAGTGAGCGCCAGCAGAAAGAAAACCGAGAAAAAGGGAAAAAGCCGGAAGCTCCCTATGTGACCTACCGCCATTACCTGCAGGATGCGGTCTTTCTGGTGGGGCTGGAAAGCGAGGACACCGCCCTGTTACAGGAGCTGGAAACGGCCCTGAAACATCCGGTCTACCCGCTGTATCTGGGGCGGCGTTCCTGCCCGCCCACCCTGCCGCTCTGCCTTGGCATCCGGGCCGGGAAACTGCTGGATACCCTGCGGGCAGAACCGCTGCTGGTGAAACAGAGGAATGGGGCCCCCTTGCGCATCGTGGCAGACGCGGACCCGGCGGATGCTGCTGCCGTGCCCCGGCGTGATCTGGCGGTGTCGTTCAGCCCCATCCACCGGCAGTACGGCTTCCGCCCAGTGCGGGAGTGGAACACAAACCCGCCGGAAATGCCCGGCGCGACCGAACATGACGCAATGGCAGAATTGAGGTGAGAAATCATGTATCTATCCCGCGCAGAACTTGACCCGACCCGCCGTGAGACCATGGTGGCGCTGATCTCGCCCCAGAAATTCCATGGTGCGGTGGAAAACGCTTTTGCCGGTGCGCGCCGCCGCAGGCTGTGGCGGCTGGATCAGCTGGGAGAAAAACTGTACCTGCTCCTGCTCAGTGAGGAACGGCCGGACCTGACCGCCCTGTGTGCGCAGTTCGGCACCGGTGCGCCCCCGGAGACCCGGCCCTATGACCCGCTGCTGGAACGGGTGACAGCGGGCAGCTGCTGGCAGTTCCGCCTGACTGCCAACCCCACCCGCAGCAAAAAAGACTCTGCCGACCATACGGCCCGGGGAACCCTGAAACCCTGCTATCTCGAGGTGGAGCAGGAGGAATGGCTGTGGGCGCAGGCCGCAAAGCACGGCTTTGCCGTCTCGGAGGGGTCCTTCGCAGTGACCCGGAAGCAGACCTATCACTTCAAGAAAAACGGCACCCGGCCCGTTACCCTGCTGGCTGTGACCTACGAGGGCATTCTGCAGGTGACGGACCCGGAGGCCTTCAAGGCCCTGCTGTGCGAGGGCGTTGGCCGGGGCAAGGCCTATGGCCTTGGCCTGATGACCATCATCCACAGGGGAGGAGACCATGGCTGAGATGCCGGGCATTGCGCGGCCCGAACGGCAGGCGCTGCCGCAGCTCCGGGACCGGATGACCTTTCTGTATCTGGAACACTGCACCCTTGGCCGGGACAATGGAGCCATTACCGTAACGGATGAAAAGGGAATCGTTCAGGTTCCGGCAGCGGGCATCTCTGTCCTGCTGCTGGGGCCCGGCACCCGTGTGACCCACCGTGCCATGGAGCTGATGGGGGATACCGGTGTGGCAGCGGTCTGGGTGGGGGAGCATGGCGTGCGGTTCTACGCCCATGGCCGTGCCCTGAGTGAGCACTCCCGCCTGCTGGAACGGCAGGCTGAGCGCTTTTCCAACCAGCGGGAACATCTGGAAGTGGTGCGCAAAATGTACCAGCTCCGTTTCCCGGATGAGGATGTTTCCCACCTGACCACCCAGCAGCTCCGGGGCCGGGAGGGCAGCCGGGTGCGCACGGCATACCGCAAGGCCGCAAAGGCCACCGGTGTCAAATGGAATGGCCGGGTGTATGACCCCAATGATTTTTCTGCAGGAGACCTCGTCAATCAGGCACTTTCGGCGGGCACGGCCTGCCTGTACGGCCTGGCCTTTGCGGTCATCACTGCGCTGGGCTGCGCGCCGGGACTGGGATTTGTCCACGTCAAGCACGAGGGCTCTTTTGTGTACGATATCGCCGACCTGTACAAAGCCGAGGTGGTCATCCCGCTGGCCTTCGAGGTGGCGGCGCAGGCTCCGCAGGATCTGCCCTCCGTTATGCGCCGCCGTGTGCGGGATGCCATGGTGGAACATCATATTCTGGAGCGGATGGTGCACGATGTCCGCTGGCTGCTCCTGAACGAAGAGGAGCAGGCGGCGGAACCGGAAGCGGTCTATCTCTGGGACAGCAAGATCGGCACCGTTGCCAACGGCGTAAACTACTTCGATGCGGAAGAAGGTGAGGAGCCATCGTTGTCCTGACTATGACAAACTGTCCGCCCAGCCTGCGGGGTGACCTATCCAAGTGGCTGTGCGAGATCAACACCGGCGTGTATGTGGGCAATGTGAGCAGCCGTGTGCGGGATGCCATCTGGGATCGCGTCTGCGAAAACCTGAAAAATGGGCAGGCAACGCTGGTGTTCAACACCAACAACGAACAGCGGATGGATTTCCGCACCCACAACACCAGCTGGGAGGCCGTTGATTTCGAGGGCATCAAGCTGATGCGCCGCCCGCTGCCCCGGACGCAGGCCCCGGCGGCTGATCTCAAACCGGGATTCAGCAACGCGGCCAAACGCCAGATGGCTCAGAAGATGGCCCGGAAGAAAGCCGCCGCCCCTGCCAAGGAAGAAAGCTACACCGTGATCGACCTTGAAACCACCGGTCTGAACGCCGCCTCAGATGCCATTGTGGAATACGGCGCTCTCCGTGTGCGGGATGGTCAGCCTGCCGAAGAATTTTCGGCCCTTGTCCGGGGCACGGAACCTCTGCCGGATGTGGTGGCAAAGCTCACCGGCATCACGCCGGAGGAGCGGAGCGGCGGTATGGAGCCGCTGGCCGCGCTGGAGGCGTTCCTCGCATTCGTGGGCAAAGATACGCTGGTGGGCTATCACCTGAAATTTGACCTCGATTTCTTGTGTGCGGCCTGCATCCAGAATGACAGACCCCTGCTTACCAATCGCAGCATCGATGTTTTGCCCCTTGCCCGCCGTAAGGTGTCGGGGGTGATGAACTATAAGCTGCTCACGCTGGCCCGGTATTTTGAGGTTGCCCAGCAGGAGACCCATCGCGCCCTGCCCGACTGCCGCCTGATCCAGCAGGTCTATGCAAAACTGAATGAAACGGGATCGGCCCGCTGATAAAAATGCCGCTTCTATGGGATCTTTTTAGTCTTTTCCCCGCCCACGCGGGGGTGATCCCCGGCTGGCGGCCAACTTGACCAGGACGCGCCGCCTTTTCCCCGCCCACGCGGGGGTGATCCCACCAAAAGGCAATTTGATTTTGCTTGACACGACTTTTCCCCGCCCACGCGGGGGTGATCCGTTCACGCCATCCGGGACAAGGTGTCTGGAAAGCTTTTCCCCGCCCACGCGGGGGTGATCCCGACACGGTCGATGCGATGATGAACCGCATGGTCTTTTCCCCGCCCACGCGGGGGTGATCCCGGGCCGCTGCTGCTGCCGCATCCACAGCGGCACTTTTCCCCGCCCACGCGGGGGTGATCCTATGTTGCTTACTGCTGGGCACTAGGTGCAAGGCTTTTCCCCGCCCACGCGGGGGTGATCCTCCCAAAACGCAAAAAAAGTGAAACGGCAATTGCTTTTCCCCGCCCACGCGGGGGTGATCCCCATGTTTCCTGACATGGTCGTGTTTCCAACTTCTTTTCCCCGCCCACGCGGGGGTGATCCCACGGCAAAGAAAACCAAAAAGATCAATGTCAACCTTTCCCCGCCCACGCGGGGGTGATCCCGGTTTGGTGCGCATGGCTACTCCGCTTTATCCCTTTTCCCCGCCCACGCGGGGGTGATCCTTCTGTTTGTCTGTGATAATGTACAGTCCATTCCTTTTCCCCGCCCACGCGGGGGTGATCCTGCCAATCAACATCAACCAGGTCGTTCAAACATCTTTTCCCCGCCCACGCGGGGGTGATCCCCGTGGCGCTTAAAGCCAGAATTGCGAAAATGCCTTTTCCCCGCCCACGCGGGGGTGATCCCATTCATTGCAGAGTCACCGTTCATCAAACTGTCTTTTCCCCGCCCACGCGGGGGTGATCCTTCTTCTTGCTGTCGAATCTGCGTCGTAAGAGACTTTTCCCCGCCCACGCGGGGGTGATCCTATGGGTGTATCAATCATACACTTAAAGTAGGACTTTTCCCCGCCCACGCGGGGGTGATCCTAAAGCATGAACCGAAACAGTGAACAACATTACCTTTTCCCCGCCCACGCGGGGGTGATCCTTTTGTTTATAGTTCCATTCTACCAAAAAAAACTTTTCCCCGCCCACGCGGGGGTGATCCCAACTGCGAGTTGTCAATTTTGGGATTGTCAAACTTTTCCCCGCCCACGCGGGGGTGATCCACACGGCTTGACCCCCGATGCGCCGTCGCCCGGCTTTTCCCCGCCCACGCGGGGGTGATCCCACGGGTTCGAGAACGAGTATCATCATCCAGTGCTTTTCCCCGCCCGCGCGGGGGTGATCCCCGCGATGACCCACTTTTCCGACGGCTCGACCCCTTTTCCCCGCCCACGCGGGGGTGATCCTTGATGGCCGTTGTCAGAACGTCAACAGCCGTGCTTTTCCCCGCCCACGCGGGGGTGATCCCCGCTCAATCTCCTCAAGAGAGGTCCACTCCGGCTTTTCCCCGCCTATGCGGGGGTGATCCCGCCAAGCAGAAGAAATCGTCCAAGTACAGCCACTTTTCCCCGCCAACGCGGGGATGATCCCCCGCCCGGCAGCTCTTCGGGCTCGTGGAAAAACTTTTCCCCGCCCACGCGGGGGTGATCCTGTGCCCGGGTCAGACCTCGGGCACACACTAGACTTTTCCCCGCCTGTGCGGGGGTGATCCTCCACCTATTTTAAGAAGGGACGGTTCGATGATCTTTTCCCCGCCCACGCGGGGGTGATCCTACTGCGCAGACATTCCACGTCGGCTTTCGATCCTTTTCCCCGCCCACGCGGGGGTGATCCCTGGGGGCGGTTATCGGTAGTGCCAGACAGATGCTTTTCCCCGCCCATGCGGGGGTGATCCCGGCACCCCGGACGACTACAGCGACGACCGCGTCTTTTCCCCGCCTGCGCGGGGGTGATCCTTGACTTAGCTGTGTTACCTGACTGCCCAGCCCCTTTTCCCCGCCTATGCGGGGGTGATCCTGAATCGGAACTGCCGCCGTAAAACAGAAAAGGCTTTTCCCCGCCCACGCGGGGGTGATCCGTACGCAGCCAAGCCCGCCGACTATATCACCCCCTTTTCCCCGCCCACGCGGGGGTGATCCAAGTGCGCCTTACCGCAGCCCCTCGCCGCCGAACTTTTCCCCGCCCACGCGGGGGTGATCCCGTGCTCTGGTAGTACACGCCATCGTTGTGCGACTTTTCCCCGCCTGTGCGGGGGTGATCCCTTGCCGAGGCCAACGATCAGGACGCAAGCCGTCTTTTCCCCGCCCACGCGGGGGTGATCCCAACTTGACTTTGTGCTTGCGCAGAGGTGACATCTTTTCCCCGCCTGTGCGGGGGTGATCCGGTCACCGTGGGCGCGGGCCGTGGCTGGGTGCACTTTTCCCCGCCTATGCGGGGGTGATCCCTGGCCGATGTTCGGTGCGGAAATCTTGCCGAGCTTTTCCCCGCCTGTGCGGGGGTGATCCCTATGTGGTCCTGTACCAGATGCTCTGCCTTATCTTTTCCCCGCCTGCGCGGGGGTGATCCTACACGGGCGAGGATCAGGCTGATTATGTGCACCTTTTCCCCGCCCACGCGGGGGTGATCCCAACTGTCACTATCTGACCCGGAGAACGCCGCCCTTTTCCCCGCTCATGCGGGGGTGATCCTGAGAAATTCTTGGAGTGGGCCGACAAGAACCTCTTTTCCCCGCCCATGCGGGGGTGATCCCTGGAAGCTGAAGTTTGACCACAAGAACGTCCGCTTTTTCCCGCCCACGCGGGGGTGATCCCTACATCGAGAACGGCGTGCAGGACATGTTTGACTTTTCCCCGCCTACGCGGGGGTGATCCCATCCGGCAGGACGGTAACACCATCACCCTGCTCTTTTCCCCGCCCACGCGGGGGTGATCCCTACTACTACTGCTGCCTGATGGCATCCATGGCCTTTTCCCCGCCCATGCGGGGGTGATCCCATTCGCCGGGGCATGAAGTTCAACGCCGAGCACTTTTCCCCGCCTACGCGGGGGTTCCACATTGACAACCCTGCGCAAAAAGCAGATAATAGGTTTATCTTGAATGCAAATGCAGAGCGAGGGAAAGTATATGCTGTATTTTGAAAACGATTACTGCGAGGGTGCGCATCCGGCGATCTTACAGAAGCTGGTGGAGACCAACTTTGAAAAGGTCTCCGGTTACGGCACCGATCCCTATTGCGCCAGTGCGCGGGAGAAGATCCGCGCAGCGTGCGGCGCACCGGATGCCGATGTCTGGTTCATTTCGGGCGGCACCCAGAGCAACGCCATCGTCATTGCATCGATGCTGCGCCGCTGGGAGGGTGTGCTGGCCGCATCCACCGGCCATGTGGCTGCCCACGAGGCCGGTGCCATCGAGTTCACGGGCCACAAGGTCATCGGCCTGCCGCACACCAACGGCAAGCTGGATGCCGGGACTGTTGAGGACTGGTGCAGGACCTTCTATGCCGATGGCAATGTGGACCACCTCGTGTTCCCGGGCATGGTGTACATCTCCCACCCGTCGGAGTACGGCACCCTGTACACCAAGGCAGAGCTGGAAGCGCTGTCCGCTGTCTGCCATAAGTACCACATGCCGCTGTTTATGGACGGTGCCCGTCTGGGCTATGGTCTGGCCGCCGAGGGCACCGATGTGACGCTGGCCGATGTGGCCCGCCTGACCGATGTGTTCTACATCGGCGGCACCAAGGTGGGCGCGCTCTGCGGCGAGGCAGTTGTGTTCCCCCACGGCGCACCGGCTCACTTTATGACCATGGTCAAGCAGCAGGGCGCTCTGCTGGCAAAGGGCCGTCTGCTGGGCATTCAGTTCGATGTGCTGTTCACCGATGACCTGTACCAGACCATCAGCAAAAATGCCATTGAGACCGCCGCCGTGCTCAAGAAGGGACTGGCCGAAAAGGGCTATTCGTTCTTCATGGATTCCCCTACGAATCAGGTGTTCATCGTGCTGTCCAACGAGCAGCTGGCCGCGCTGGAAGGCAAGGCCAAGTTCGGCTTCTGGGAGAAGTACGATGATACCCACACCGTTGTCCGCATTGCCACCAGCTGGGCCACCCGGATGGAAGAGGTGGAGCAGCTGCTGGAGCTGATGTAAGGGCACACCTGCCAAA
>CECA01012282.1_pt1 | contig 14328 bp, 13 predicted proteins | sample 557351 | NCBI WGS metagenome assembly CECA01 (sample SAMEA3182051, study PRJEB8094) | gut metagenome | biome: human; feature: gut; material: Stool; isolation source: human stools | place: Canada | collected 2012-03-07 | reverse complement strand
AGCAGTGATTATTCAGTTTTGAAGGCACGTCCTTCAAGAAACACTGGACAGGAACACAGAAATGTGTTATACTGATTCAGTCAGATCGGTCGGTGTCGATGACGGTGAGGTCCCACCTGTTCCCATTCCGAACACAGAAGTTAAGCTCACTTGTGCCGAAGATAGTTAGCTGGAAACGGCTTGTGAAAATAGGTAGTCGCCGACTTGAACAGGAAGCTCTGAGAGAAATCTCAGGGCTTTTTTATTGTACAAAAATATGGAGCGGATTTTGGTCGAAATGATAACAGGACAAGACTTGACAAAAATACTACTATGCAATACAATATAGATAAGCTACTATGTATTACATAATAGGCAAAAGGAGGTATCCAGTGGAAAACAACACACAATTGCTCAAGGGCGTTTTGGAATTCTGTGTTCTGAAATTCATTAGCAGAGAGCCGACCTATGGCTATGAGATCGTGATGCATCTAAAACAGGTCGGGTTTTCTGACTTGAGTGAAAGTACACTCTATCCGCTGTTACTGCGGCTGGAACAGCAGGGAAAGGTCACGGTGGAACGCAGACCCTCCCCCAAGGGACCGAGCCGGAAATACTACGTTGTAACGGAAGAAGGGCGGCAGGCGCTTCTTGAATTCCGACAAGATTGGAGCCGGCTATGCCAGCTGGTGGAAAAAATTTTTAAGGAGGAGCCAGATGAATAAGTATTTTGCACTGCGAAAAGCGAACCGGATGCGTACCAGACTGCTGACAGAAAAAAGTCAGGAGCAGCTGAAAGAAGTGATCCGGTATCTTCGCCGGGTCAGCTGGGACTTCTGCGGCATTGAACTTGTGCGCAACGATCTGCTTGATATTTCCATCCAAGCCAATGCGGAAAATCAGGAACTGTTCGATTCGATTTCGGATGCAAAAATCTTTGTAGAGGAGGTCAAGCCAAGTTTGAAAACACTGAGAGCTGCGGATTACTTCTGGTTTGTTGCACCGCTGTATTTCTTCTTTGGGTGGGGCGTGGAAGGGCTGCTGCTTTACCCGGTAATTGGCGATTGGGTTTTTGAACTTTCTGTAGGCTACCTGATGCAGCTTGTTGTTGCAGTGACGGCTTTTTGTGCACTGTTCCGCCGGATGATGGAACAGGTAGGCTTTCCGCCGAAAGAGCATTGGCTGAAATATGCTACATGGCTGGTGTTTTATATCGTGACCCTGTATGGAACGGGTTGGTTCTTTACCCAGATCGCGGGTAAGATCGTACTGCTGCGGCTTCCGATCCTTAGCTATTCGATTTTTTGCCTGCTTCTGGGTGCAGGACTGTATGCAATACATTTTTGGAGATATGGAAAAGACCCGCGTCTGAGTGCTCGCATATAAAGCAAAAAGCGCCCCCGCCGCACTGTGCATAACGGTGCAGCGGGGGCGCATACTTTATTGGGTGGTGTACCGGTCAGGATACGAGCTTCTGCTTAGCCCTTGCCGGCGCAGCCGAACAGCTCGATCTTCTCCTTGCACTTGTCCTCGATGGCCTTTGCACCAGGAGCCAGCAGCTTGCGGGGGTCGAAGCCCTTGCCCTGCAGATCCTTGCCAGCCTCGATGTACTTACGGGTAGCCTCAGCAAAGACCAGCTGGCACTCGGTGTTGATGTTGATCTTGGAGACACCCAGACTGATGGCCTTTGCAATCATCTCGTCGGGGATGCCGGTGCCGCCATGCAGGACCAGAGGAATGTTGTTGGTGGCCTTGTGGATGCGGTCCAGAGCCTCGAAGTCCAGGCCCTTCCAGTTTGCGGGGTAGACGCCGTGGATGTTGCCGATGCCGGCAGCCAGGAAGTCAACGCCCAGAGCGGTGATCTTTGCGCACTCTTCGGGGTCAGCGATCTCGCCGGCACCCACGACGCCGTCCTCGACGCCGCCGATGGAACCGACCTCGGCCTCGATGCTCAGGCCCTTTGCATGTGCCAGAGCGACCAGCTCCTTGGTCTTTTCCACGTTCTCCTCGATGGAGTAGTGGCTGCCGTCGAACATGATGGAAGAGAAGCCGGCCTCGATGCAGGCCTTGCAGCCCTCATAGGTGCCGTGGTCCAGGTGCAGGGCAACGGGAACGGTGATGCCCATGGAATCGACCATAGCGCTGACCATGGCAGCGACGGTCTTGAAGCCGGTCATGTACTTGCCGGCACCCTCGGAAACGCCCAGAATGACGGGGCTCTTCATTTCCTCGCAGGCGGTCAGGACTGCCTTGGTCCACTCCAGGTTATTGATGTTGAACTGAGGCACACCGTAGTGGCCATCGCGTGCTTTGAGCAGCATCTCGGTTGCATTTACCAACATTATTCATTACCTCCAAATATGATCGGGGTTTTCGGTCATGCCGCGCCGTATTGTGCACGGCTTAACAAACCTACAAAACTAGTATACCCCAAACCCTTCTTAAAATCAATCCAAACAGGCGGTTTTTCTCTGCAAACGCCGGGCGGAATGCGGCATTTGCGGGCGGAAAAGGTCCGAAATGCGGGAATCTGCAACAATTTTGAAGGTCCTGCACCACTTTTGCAGAATGTCCCCGGGATGGGAGAAACCGTGGGATTTTCAACACAAATCCACATTCGTCAATTTGATATTGGAGAAAATTGCAAAAGGTGCGTGGTTCCGCATCAAAAAATTGTCATATTTCCGACTTGAAAATTACAAATTGTACGCACCCTGCGGGGGAATGTCGAACCAGATTGTGGAAAACTCAGTGGAGAATGTTAAATTCCACAGGGAAAACAGGCTTTGCAGCAGGACTTTTGAACTTTCTCCACCGGGTTTTCAACATGTGGAAAAAATCGGAGCCTTCTACGGAATGTATAGCCCTCTTTTGTGGAAAACTTTTCGGACCGGCAAAACGGCAGGTCCCGGCAGGGGCAGAAGGCGCAGCAGCAAGGGACAATTCTGCAAAACCGGGCCGGGGCGCAGGCAAGCTGTGAAAAAATCCGGTCGAGCCGACAAAAAAGCGGCAATTTGCTGGCAAACCCGGTCAGCTTATGCTATACTTTACCTTGGATTATCATCGGATAAAATCGTCGGGCTGGCTGCCTGCGCAAGCGGTGCGGCGCGCCCTGGGGAACATGCGCTGCATCGTTCCGATAGAAACGGAAGGAGAACATAGAATGGAAGAGAAAAATCAGCCCCGCCGCCCGCGCCGTGCACCGGAAGAGCAGACCCGGAATGAGAGCCTGGTCTACGGCAAGAATCCGGTGACCGAGCTGCTGAAGAGCGGTTCCGGCGTGGATACGGTGCTCATTTCGGAGAGCATGGCCCCCGCCGTGGCGGCCTACTATACCGCACTGGCCAAGGAGGCCGGGGCAGCCGTCAAGCGGGTGAACCCCAACAAGCTGCGCCTGATGACCGGCACCGAGAGCCATCAGGGTGTGGCCGCCTTTGCCAGCGAGATCGCGTATGCCACCGTGGAGGACCTGCTGGCGGCGGCCAAAGCCAAGGGCGAGCCGCCGTTCCTGGTGCTGAGCGATGGCATTGAGGACCCCCACAACCTGGGTGCCGTGATGCGCAGCGCTCTGCTGTGCGGTGCCCACGGCATCGTGATCCCCAAGCGGGGCGGCGCATCGGTCACCCCCACGGTCATCAAGTCCAGCGCAGGTGCCGCTGAGCGGCTGCCGGTGGCCCGCGTGGCCAACATCGGCGAGACGATCCGCCGCCTCAAGGAGCAGGGCGTGTTCGTGTACTGTGCCGACATGGACGGCGTGCCCCTGCGCAAGAACAACCTCACCGGCCCCATCGCGCTGGTGCTGGGCAGCGAGGGCAGCGGCGTGTCGCAGCTGGTCAAGAAGTTGTGCGACGGTGTGGTGCGGCTGGACATGGCCGCACAGGGCACCGGTGTGGACAGCTACAACGTCTCGGTGGCGGCCGGCATTATCCTGTACGAGATCCAGTCGCAGCGCGCAGCACAGAATGCGTGACAGGCGTGATCCGTAACCCCAATCTGAAGAACGGGAGGAACAAGGATGCCTAAGGAAAAAAATCAACACAAGAGTGCCGCCGCAAGCGATGAGAAATTCCGCGATTTCTTCACCACCACCGTGGCGGATATCCCGGCCGAGATGGTGCGCCGGGAGGAAGAAGCGGCGGAAGAGCACAAGGGGCTGTTCGGGCGGCTGTTCGGCCATGCAAAACCGAAGCAGGCTCCGCAGGCCGGGACGGACCTGGAACTGCCCACCGGTGAGGTTCTGCTGGGCGCAGATGCCCTGGCAAAGCCCGACGGGGAGGAACCGCTGGATCTGGACCTGACCCTGCGCACCGCAGACCCGGGCACGGATTTCCCCCAGCCCAAAGCCGAAGTGCCTGCTGCCCCGGAAAAACCTGCCGTGCCGGACAGACCGGCCCCGCAGCCTGCCCCGGAGAACAAGCCGGAGCCGCCCAAGGCTCCTGCCGCCCCGGCTCCGCAGCCGGAGAAGCCCCGGAAGAAGGCTGCACAGAACCCCAAGAACGCCCCGGACGTGCTGCTGCCGCAGGAACAGCAGGAGCAGCAGGAGATGCAGCAGCTCAAGGACATGCTGAACGGCATGGCTGCAAAACCGAAGCCGGTGGAGGAAACGCTGGAGCCCATCCGCAGCGTGGATGTGCCGCTGGATGACCCGGAAGAGCCGGAGACCCCGGAAAAGGCTCCGGAGCCGCCCCGGCCCACCATGGTGTTTGCAGCCGACAAGCCGCTGCCGGAAAAGAAATCGGTGTTCCGGATGTTCGGCGACGCCGATGACGAGAAAAAGTCGGAAGTCCCGGAAGAACCGGCAGCCCTGGAGAAAACATCTCCCGCCGCGCCGGTGAAAGTCCCCGAGGCAGAGCCGGAAACCAAACCGGACGAAGACACCATGAGCCTGCCGCTGGAACCGCTGGACGCTCCGGAGACGGAACCGACCGAAACGCCGGTGGCTGCGCCCGCCGCAGACACTGCCGAAGCGGAACGTGCCGGAGAGACGGAGCTGAAAACCGAGGCGGAGGACGCCCTGCCGGCGGAGGACGAAGCCCCCGAGAGCGTGGGCGAGAAGCTGCGCCGCATGAGTGCAGAGCTTACCCTGCGCTGTGTACTGGCCGGGATCCTGGCCGTGGTGCTGCTGCATGTGGGCCTGGTGGCCGACCGGCTGCTGCCGCCGCTGGCCGCACTGGACCCGGATGCCGCCCCGGCGGCCTTCTACGCCGCCAATCTGCTGCTGTATGCCGCCAGCCTGGTGGTGAGCTTCCCGGTCCTGCGCGACGGCCTGAACGGCCTGCGGGGCCGCCCCTCGGCAGAGACGATGCCCGCACTGGCCGCTGTGGCGGCGCTGCTGCAGGCCGTCACGGCCCTGCTCACGGCCAACTCCTACCGCACCACCGAGGGCCTGTCCATCCTCACCGGCGTTGCAGCCCTGGGGCTGTTCCTGGCGCTGCTGGGCAGCCGGGTGATGCTGTCTGCCGTGCGCGGCGGCTATGAACTGCTGGGCGAAGCCACCGACCTGCAGGGAGCGTATCGCACCCGGGACAAGGACCTGATCCGGGCACTGGCACGGGATCTGGAACAGAAGGACCCCTGGGTGCTGCTGAGCCGCCCCCGGACGGCGGACGAAGGCTTTGTGGCACAGAGCCTGGACGAGCGCGCCGGGGAACGCCGTGCACAGAAGAACGGGTACATCCTGCTGGGCGTGGCCCTGCTCAGTGCCCTGCTGTGTCTGGTGGTAGGCCGTGACGTGAAGCTGGCCGCTGCCGCCCTGACGGCGGTGCTGTGCATGGGTGCACCCCTGTCCTCCACCCTCATCGCCGGCATGGCCGCGCTGCGCCTGCAGCGTGCCGCCGGTGCCGTGGGGGCCGTGGTGCCCGGCTGGGCGGCCATTCAGGAACTGGGCGGCATCGACACCCTTCAGGTGGATGCCGAGGACCTGTTTGCCGCCGACAGCGTGGTGCTGGAGGATATCCGCATCTTCAAGGGCGGCCGCATCGACCGCGCCATCCTGTACGCGGCCAGCGTGCTCAACCAGAGCGGCGGTACTCTGCAGGGGCTGTTCCGTCAGATCATTGAGGACCGCACCGACATCCTGTTCCCGGTCAAGGATCTGGAGATCCACCGCGGGCTGGGCTTTGCCGCCTGGTGCGACAACAACTACATCCAGATCGGCACCCGCCGTTTCCTGGAGCAGGAGGGCGTGGCCCTGCCGGACGAGGACTACGAGAACCAGCACTCCAAAAACGGGGAGCTGCAGATCCTGTATCTGGCGGTGTCCGGCAACGTGCATGCCATGTTCGTGATCCGCTATGTGGGCGGCCGCAACATCGCCCGCAGCCTTGCCGCCCTGCAGCAGGAGAACATCCGTCTGCTGGTCACCAGTCTGGACCCCAGCCTGACCGCAAAGCACATCACCGAGGCCTACCGCCTGCCGGAGGGCATGGTCACCCTGCTGGATCAGGAGCAGTGCGCCGCCCTCGAGGCCGCCCCGGCCGAGGATGCGCCCTGCTGCATGTACCATCAGAAAGGCTTTGCCAGCCTGACCGGCGGCCTGCGTGCAGCCGACAAGGCCCAGAACGCCGAGACCACGGCCACCACGGTGCAGATGGTGTCGGTGCTGTTCTCAGTGGCCATTGCGGTGCTGCTCACCAGCGCCCGCAGCATCTGGCAGCTGCCGGTGACCTATGTGCTGATGTATCAGGCGGCATGGAGCGCCCTGAGCATCGCCGTGTGCGCCCTGAAACAGCATAACTGAAAATAATTCTCAAAATAAATAGGAATGATTCTTGATTTTCTTCACCGTTTGTGGTATACTCTGTTCAGAGACAAGGACCTGAAGCCCCGCAGTGGGGCTGCCGATACAGACACCGAAGAACAAAAGGAGAAGAGAGTATGGAACTCAAGGGTACCAAGACCGAGAAAAACCTGTGGGAAGCCTTTGCAGGCGAGAGCCAGGCACGCAACAAGTACACCTACTTTGCCAGCACGGCCAAGAAGGAAGGCTATGAGCAGCTGGCTGCCATCTTTGAGGAGACCGCCGGCAACGAGAAGGAGCATGCCAAGATCTGGTTCAAGCTGCTGTGCGGCGGTGCCATCCCCGACACGCTCACCTGCCTGGACATGGCCGCCGGCGGCGAGCACGACGAGTGGACCGAGATGTACCCCCGCATGGCCAAGGAGGCCAAGGAAGAGGGCTTCAACCAGATCGCAGCCCTGTTCACCATGGTGGCACAGATTGAGAAGGAGCACGAGGAGCGCTACCGCGCCCTGGCCGAGAACCTGAAGAACCAGAAGGTGTTCGCCCGCGAAGAGCAGCAGCTGTGGCAGTGCCGGAACTGCGGCTACACCTTCATCGGCAAGTCGGCTCCGCTCAAGTGCCCGGTGTGCGCACACCCCCAGAGCTACTTTGAGCTGAAGAAGATCAATTACTGATGTGACCCACCCCAGAGGGACGACGGCAGTCGTCCCTCTTTTGCTGTTCAGAGCAGCGGCCGTTCCGGCAGAAAGATCATTGTCCCGCGGGAAGAATAGATCAGCCGCTGCACGGCGCAGCCGTACAACAGAAACAGCACCGCCAGCACCAGCACGGCCAGCAGCAGCCCGCGCAGCCAGTGCCGGTGCCGTGGGCGGAAGGAACGGTGTGCTCCGGGCCGGTATCGCATGGTCTGCGCCTCCTTTTTTGCATTTGCCCATCCTATGCAGGGCCGCAGACGATTGTGCAGCCGGGGCCGCTGTGGTATCATAACAAGAGAACCATCTGAGCTGAAGGAGTTTTTATGCTGACCATCACCTTACTGGGCACTGCCGCCACCATGCCGCTGCCGGACCGCGCCCTCAGTACGGCCTTTGCAGCCTGCGGCGGCCACGGCCTGCTGTTCGACTGCGGCGAGGGCACCCAGGCGGCGGCCCGCCGTGCCGGGGTCAACCTGATGCGTGCGGACGCCGTCTGTCTGACCCATTATCACGGCGACCACATCTTCGGCCTGCCGGGTCTGCTGCAGACGCTGGGGGCCCAGGGCCGCACCCGGCCGCTGCTGCTGGTGGGGCCGAAAGGGCTTGCCGGCATCTGGAGCGCCGTGCGTGCCCTCACCGGGCCGCTGCCCTATGCCGTGCGTCTGCAGGAAGCAGACGGGCCGCTGGCACTGGATGCGCTGTCGGAGGGCTGGCCGGCGGGTGCTGTGCTGCGTCCCTTTGCCACCCGGCACCGGGTGCCCAGCGTGGGTTATCGGTTGGAGCTGCCCCGGGCAGGCCGGTTCGACCCGGCCCGGGCCCGGGCGCTGGGGGTACCGGTGCAGCAATGGAAACTTCTGCAGCAGGGGCAGAGCGTTCTCGTGAAAGGCTGCACCGTGGCCCCGGCGGAGGTGCTGGGCGCGCCGCGCCGGGGGCTGAGCATGGTATTCTCCGGCGACACGGCCCCCTGCGCCGCGCTGGAGCAGGCCGCACAGGGCGCTGACCTGCTGATTTGCGACGCCACCTATGCGCTTCCGGAACAGGAAGCCCAGGCAGCTCAGTGGGGGCACAGCACTTTTGGGCAGAGCGCCGCGTTGGCGGCCCGCGCCGGGGCGCATCGCCTCTGGCTGACCCACTATTCCCCCATGATCACCGACCCGGAAGCAGATCTGCCCCAGGCGCAGAGCATCTTCCCGGCGGCAGTGTGCGGCGCAGACGGGATGCAGATCACCCTGCAGTACGAGGAGGCGTGACCCATGCAAAACATCCGATTGGACGCCGGTGCGGCGGCTCTGCTGGCCCGGCTGCACGGGGCCGGATATGCGGCCTACGCGGTGGGCGGCTGCGTGCGGGACAGTCTGCTGGGGCGCACCCCGCAGGACTGGGACCTTTGCACCAGTGCCCGGCCGGAGCAGGTGCTGGCATTGTTCGGGGAGGGGCAGTGCATCCCCACCGGGCTGCAGCACGGCACCGTGACCATCAAGTACGGCGGCCAGCTGTACGAGACCACTACCTTCCGCACCGAGGGGGCCTATACCGACGGCCGCCACCCGGACGAGGTACACTTTGTGCCGGATGTGCGGCAGGACCTGGCCCGGCGGGACTTTACCATCAATGCCATGGCCTACAACGATGCCGAGGGGCTCATCGACCCCTTTGGAGGGCAGCAGGACCTGCAGCAGGGCATCCTGCGGGCCGTGGGCGACCCCGCCACCCGCTTTGAAGAGGATGCCCTGCGCATCCTGCGGCTGTACCGGTTCGCGGCGCGGTTCGGCTTTGCCATCGACCCGCCCACCGGGCAGGCGGCCCGGGCACTGTGTGCCCATCTGGACTGCGTGTCGGTGGAGCGGATCGAAGAAGAGCTGTCTAAATTGCTGGCAGCACCCGCCCCAGCGGCATATCTTGATGAAAAAATACTAAAAGTTATTATTCCAGAGCTTTCCGCCCCGGCATTGCAGGCCGCAAAGCCGGTGGTGGATGCCTGCCCGGCGGGCACAGAGGACCTGCCCGTGCGGTGGGCCGCATTGCTGATGAGCCTTGGCGAGGACGGCACCCGCAAGGCCCTGAAGCGCCTGCGCTGCTCCAACGCCTGCATCGAGCAGACGGCGGTGCTGGTGAGAGGGATGGGCGGGAGCGGTGGAAGATTCCTCCTCGGACACGAGAAGGGCCATTCCATCGCCCTCCCTACTGCCTGCGGCAGCAGGGTCCCTCCCCAGCGGACGGTCCTTGGAGAAACTTCCGCTGCTCCCGGACAGGACGCTGCCCCCGATACGGTCATCCGCATCCGGAAACTGCTGGGCCGGTACGACCTGCACACCGTGCAGCGGCTGGCGGCGCTGGGCGCTGCCATGGAGCCGGAACAGGCGGCTGATTTTGCCGCGCAGGCAGAATTGGCCGCACAGCTGGACGCCGACGGCGTGTGCTGCCGGGTCAGCCAGCTGGCCGTGAACGGCCGCGACCTGATGGCGGCGGGCATCCCGGCAGGGCCCGGCCTGCGCAGGACGCTGGAAGCCCTGCTGGACGCGGTCATCCGGGGGCAGCTGCCTAACGAGCAGCAGTGCCTGCTGGACGCCGCAGGGCAAATTTCTGCGTCTTGACAACTGGTTTTTGCCGCGTTACTATTATACTACTATTTTAGTGTGTTGAACACGCCAAAGGAGAAGCTATGACCACACAGAACTCTGCGCCCCGGCCCCCGCGCGCCCTCATTGCCATGAGCGGCGGCGTGGACAGCTCGGTGGCTGCCTGGCTGATGCAGCGGGACGGGTACGACTGCACCGGCATCACCATGCGCCTGACCCACAACGAGATGCTGGGGCAGTCCGGTTTCCACACCTGCTGTTCGGAAAAGGACATCGAGGACGCCGCCGAGGTGGCCTTTGCCCTGGATATCCCTTACGAGGTGCTGGACTTCACCGCCGACTTCCGGGAACAGATCATCGAGAAGTTCGTCCGGGTGTATGAGGCCGGCGGCACCCCAAACCCCTGCATTGATTGTAATAAATACATGAAGTTCAATCATCTGTTGAACTGGGCGCAGGCCCACGGCATGGAATATGTGGTCACCGGCCACTATGCCCGGGTGGAACAGGACCCGGACACCGGCCGCTGGCTGCTCAAAAAGGGGCTGGATGAGAGCAAGGATCAGAGCTATGTGCTGTACAACCTCACCCAGCAGCAATTGGCTCATGTGCGCCTGCCGCTGGGGGCCCTGCACAAGACCGAGGTGCGTGCCATCGCCGAGCAGCATCATTTCATCAATGCCCGCAAACACGACAGCCAGGACATCTGCTTTGTGCCCGACGGCGACTATGCCCGCTTTATGGAGGGCTTTACCGGCAAGCACTACCCCGCCGGTGATTTTCTGGACGAGAGCGGCAAGGTGGTGGGCACCCACAACGGTGCGGTGCGCTACACGCTGGGCCAGCGCAAGGGCCTTGGGCTGGCACTGGGGGCCCCGGTGTACGTCTGCGGCAAGGACATGCAGGCCAACACGGTCACCGTCGGCCAGGAGAGTGCTTTGTTCGACCGCATCGTCTATGCGGAGGATGTGAACTGGATCGCCATCCCGGAGCTGACCGGACCGCTGCGGGTCACGGCCCGCACCCGCTACCACCAGACCGAGCAGGCCGCCACTGTCTACCCGGCGGAAAACGGCTTCCGGCTGGAGTTTGAGCAGCCCCAGCGCGCCCCCACGCCCGGCCAGTCGGTGGTGCTGTATCAGGGGGATGTGGTGCTGGGCGGCGGCATCATTACGAGAGTGGAAAAGTAACAAGGAGACAAAACGCAATGCAAGATCAGTATTCCCGCACCCAGATGCTGCTGGGCGCAGAGGCAATGGAAAAGCTGCACAATTCCCGCGTGGCCGTGTTCGGCATCGGCGGTGTGGGCGGCTACACGGTGGAGGCACTGGCCCGCAGCGGTGTGGGCGCACTGGACCTCATCGACGACGATAAGGTCTGCCTGACCAACCTCAACCGCCAGATCATTGCCACCCGCAAGACCGTGGGCAAATTCAAGGTGGATGTGGCCGAGGAGCGCGTCCACGACATTGACCCGGACATCAAGGTCACTACCTACAAGACCTTCTTCGGCCCGGAGACCCAGGACAGCTTCGACTTCTCCCAGTTCGACTATGTGGTGGACGCCATCGATACCGTCACCGGCAAGCTGGCTCTGGTGATGAAGTGCAAGGAAGCTGGGGTGCCCATCATCTGCTCCATGGGCGCCGGCAACAAGATGGATCCCACCCGCTTTGAGGTGACCGACATCTACAAGACCTCGGTCTGCCCGCTGGCCAAGGTGATGCGCACCGAGTGCCGCAAGCGCAAGATCAAGCACCTGAAGGTGGTCTACTCCAAGGAGCCCGCCATGACCCCCATCGAGGACGACTCCATCAGCTGCAAGAACCACTGCATCTGCCCCCCGGGCACCCAGCGCAAGTGCACTGTGCGCCGTGCAGTGCCGGGCTCCAACGCCTTTGTGCCCTCGGTGGCAGGGCTGATCATTGCCGGGGAGGTCATCAAGGATCTGGTGGGCTTTGTGCCCATGAAGGGCTGATCTCCGTTTCCAGAACGTAAAATGCACAAGAAAAAATCCCGTCTGAACTGCTTCGGACGGGATTTTTGTGGCGCTTGTCAAGGGGCGGCACAAACCGCACCCGCAGCAAAAAGCCCCGCCGACAGAGGGAAAGGTGTCAACGGGGCTTGCGGGAATGTCGTTATTCAGGAACGGTCAGAAAGCGGCTCAGTCGTCGGCGCTCTCATCCAGGTTGCCCAGCTTCTTGGCCTGCTCCACCACGGCGGGCACCAGCATTTCGGGCAGGATCTCGTAGCGGGCAAACTCGGTGGTGAACCAGCCGCGGCCCTGGGTGGTCTGCCGGATGAAGGTGGTAAAGTTTGCAAGCTCTGCCAGCGGCACTTCGGCGATGATGGTCTGCAGGCCGTCCTCGTCGGGCTCCATGCCCAGCACGCGGCCGCGGCGCTTGGTCACATCGCCCATGATGTCACCGGTGTTGTCGTTGGGAACATGGGCCTTCAGGGTGTGGATGGGCTCCAGAATGACCGGCCCGGCCTCCGGCATGGCGGCCTTGTAGGCCAGCTTGGCGGCCATGATAAAGGCCATCTCGGAGCTGTCCACGGGGTGGTAGCTGCCGTCCAGCAGGGTGGCCTTCAGGCCCACCACGGGGTAACCGGCCAGCACGCCCTTTTCGGCGGCCAGGCGCACGCCCTTTTCCACGGCGGGGAAGAAGTTCTTGGGCACGCTGCCGCCGAACACCTTTTCCTCAAACACCACCTGCTCGCTGTCGCAGGGCTCAAAGTTGATGACAACATCACCGAACTGGCCGTGGCCGCCGGTCTGCTTCTTGTGGCGGCCCTGCTTCTGGCAGGCCTTGCGGATGGATTCACGATAGGCGATGCGGGGAGCTTCCAGGCCGATCTCCACGCCGAACTTGTTCTTCAGCTTGGCCTTGACCACGTCCAGGTGCTGCTCGCCCAGGCCGCCGATCACCTGCTGATGGGTCTCGGCGTTGTTCTGGTAGCTCAGGGTGGGGTCCTCTTCCATCAGGCGGGCCAGCGCGCTGCTGATCTTGCCCTCATCGCCCTTCTTGGCCACGGTGACGGCCATGAACAGGCTGGGCTGCGGGAACACGGGGGCGGGCAGCTTCACCACGCGGGAAGCGTCGCACAGGGTGTCGCCGGTCCTGGCGGTCACCAGCTTGGCCACTGCACCGATGTCACCGGCACCGATGCCGTCGGCGTCCACCTGCTTCTTGCCGATGACGGTGAGGGGCTTGCCGATCTTTTCCGGCTCGCCGGTGCGGGCGTTGACCAGCGGCTCACCGGCCGTGACCTTGCCGCTGACCACCCGCAGGTAGCTCAGTTTGCCCACGAACGGGTCGGCCACGGTCTTGAACACATAGGCGGCGGTGGGCTCTGCCTCGGTGCAGTGGAGCTCCACAGGCTCGCCGTTGGCGTCCTCGGCCAGGGTAGCACCGTCGTGCTCCGGGCTGGGCAGCAGCTTGTGCATGTTGAACAGCAGCATATCCAGAGCCTGCTGGTTCACGGCACTGCCGCAGAACACGGGGGTGATCAGGCCGTCCTTGACGCCCTTGCGCATGCCTTCCACGATCTCCTCGGTGGTGAAGGGCTCGCCGCCGAAGAACTTTTCCATCAGCTCGTCGTCGGTCTCGGCAATGGCCTCGCTCATGGCCTCGATCAGGCCCTGGAAGCGGTGGCCGATGTCGGGCAGGTCCACCTGGATCTGCTTGCCGCTCTCGTACTTGAAGGCCTTCTGGCTGAACAGGTTGATGTACACGGGGGTGCCGTCGTCCAGCTTGGCGGGCACCACGCAGGGGCAGACGGTGGAGCCGAACTTGATCTTCATGTCCTCCAGGATCTTGAAGTAGTTGGCGTTCTCCAGGTCGCACTTGGAAACAAAGACCATGGTGGCCTTGTTGTTCTTGCGGGCCAGCTGGAAGGCTTTTTCGGCACCCACGGTGACGCCGCTGCGGCCGGACACCACCACCAGCACGCTCTCGGCGGCGCGGATGCCCTCGTATTCACCGGCCTCGAAGTCGAACAGGCCCGGGGCGTCGATCAGGTTGTACTTGATGCCCTCGTATTCCACCGGCACCACGGATGCCGACAGGCTGGCCTTGCGCTTTGCTTCCTCAGGGTCAAAGTCCGAAATCGTGGTGCCGTCCTCGACTCGGCCCATACGCTCGGCAGCGCCCGAAAAATAGACCAGCGCCTCGGTGAGCGTGGTCTTGCCGCTGCCGGCATGACCGGCAATCAGGATATTGCGGATGTTGTTGCTTGCGTATTTCATATCGGTTTTTCCCTCATTTCCGCCGCACGGAGCATTCTCTCCGCTTTTGTGGCATATTTTACAAAGATAATACCACACTCAAAA
>CECA01019081.1_pt1 | contig 14598 bp, 13 predicted proteins | sample 557351 | NCBI WGS metagenome assembly CECA01 (sample SAMEA3182051, study PRJEB8094) | gut metagenome | biome: human; feature: gut; material: Stool; isolation source: human stools | place: Canada | collected 2012-03-07 | reverse complement strand
GGAGCGCACGGCTCAGGAAGCCGAGCGGCGAGCCAACGATGAGTCGCTCGGGAAGACTGTGCGGAAGCAGTACGAAAAACTGACCGCCTGGATTCGATCGATGACGCTCAAGCAGTTGCTCGATTGGTTCGACTGCGTGGAAAGAGTCGAGGTGAGGAACAGGGTGGCTCAGTACCGTTGGTCTACGGAGACGACGGCCAGAGACCAGATGTTCCTCGAGCTCTTCTTCGACGAATCTGACTGAGTGTAGATTCCACGGTTTTCAGGTTGACATGTCCCCCAATACCCTTCGGGACTGGCGGCGCGCCTTTCTGAAGGGCTCCTTCAAGGTGGATCTCGCCGACAATCAGTACCGCTACCCCAAGGCAGTGAGGGAGCGCGCAATACGCCTGCGGCTTCAGGGCTATTCCTGGAGCGAAGTGACGAAGATGACAGGGATTTCATAGATTCATTCAGGTGCGGAAACCCTCGTCTTCAGCCGAGGGAGGAGCACCGTAAGGTAAGTGGTTAGTTTTTCGAGCAGATGCAGTTTTCTAAAACTGACGCCCGCTGAGAGTTTTTGTCCATCGAGCCGACGAACATCAAAATAACCGCTGCTTCTTCTTCCGAAAATAAAGCCCTCCTCGTCGCCAAGTCGCACTTTGTCAAACAGCCGGAAGCCCTTCACCTCGAAAGGGGTCTGCTGGCGCTTGCGAATGCCGCCTTTGCCGATCGTCAGCTTGTGAATCTGACGATTGTGCTTCCGGACCTGCTTTTGCCACAGGTAGTCCGGCAGACGCTCAGCGCGCAGGTTGCCTGCAATGCAGTAAGCATCGGCGCAGTGGGATTTCTCAATCCCGTGCGTGATGCGCGTGTGCTTCGTCAGATAGCCGTACGTGTTCTCAACCGTTTTGCCAGAGTGAATCTCTTTCAAACGATTGAAGAACGTCCACCGCATGATTCCCATAAAAGCTTCTGCCCTCATGGATCTGCCGCGCTTGAGCTTCAGGTCGATCCGGCCAGCGTGATATGCCTTGTGGCATGTCTCGCAGAGCGTCACCAGGTTGTTGGGGGCATCCCCGCCGGTGCGCCGGCTCTCAAGATGATGCACGTTCAGGATCGGGTCTCCCGACTTTCCCCTGCAGTGCTGACACTGATGACCATCACGCCAAAGAACGTACTCGCGCACGTTCCAGAAGCCGAGCTGTTCGCCCTGCTGATACTCTGCGCCCTTAATGTCCGGGTTCTTAATAGCCTGCATATCGAAGCTCGCGGTTTCCACCGTGATCTTCGTTACAGGCAGCAGCCGGCAGACATTTTCGACAAGCTTCAGGTGCGAGGCAATTCTCTGTTCGACCGATGGCGCAAGCCAGCCCTTGTTCTTGCTGTGAACACGATTAAGGAACCTCGGCGCCCGATAGCGGGTCTTGCGGCTGCGGCGAGCTCGCCTCAGCGCCAGCCGTGCTGACAGGAGATCCGTGATGTCGTCGCGCAGAACGGCTTCACTGGCATAGAGCTCGGCCTTTTCAGTGGAAGCCGAAAGGCCGACGTGCCTGTAGCCGGCGTCAACTCCAAGAGAGACATCCTGCCTGGCTTCGCCCGTTGCAGTCGTGAGCTGAATCGTAAAGGGAGTGCGGCGCTTCACGCGTGCCTTCTTTTCCCGCAGAAGCACGCGTGCCTTTGCAGGAGAGCATGGCATTAATGGTTTGCCGCGCTGGTTGATGACAAATACTCTCAAGTTTTGTCTCCATGCCCTTTCGGGCAGTAAGCATCCTTCGTCGATGTTGGAAGGGGTTTGATGCAGGCGACACCGCTCCTTTCCCTCAGAGCTTTTAATCGCCTGCCGCAGAGCGTGGAACTAGGATGTACATCCCACGGTGCCTATGAATTCCCAACCAACGTAGTTCTCCTTGCGGTTTTACTCGTTCGGATCACTTGGACTAGTCAATCAAGTCTTGCTTTCACAAGCCTTCGGCTTCAGCCGAGGGTAGATTGACCTTCGACCATTCGCAAATGGCTGGAGAGCCATACGACATCAACGGGACCGAAAGCCCAGATTCTAGTGGAGGATCAGAAATAACCGGGTATTTTCTGCAGAAGGCAGCTTCAAAGCGTTGTTTACGTGCAGAATCCGCTTTTTTGAAGAAAGCAGGTCACAGAGGCTCTTCCAACGCGGATGAAAAGTGCACCACTGTCCTGGGGCCCGATCTGCCGCCTGGGGTTCTCGATCAAAAAGATCCCCAATCCAAGGCGTTTCTGCTCGGCTCGACGTGACTGGAGGAAATTGTTTCAGCTTCCCGAAAACACGAAGGGCCGCCTCACCAGACGGCAAGGCGGCCCGCTCACGCGTTTTTTTAGGTGCGCTACTCGCGGAGCTTGTACCAGACGATCAGAGCAACGACGAGAACGAGGATGGCAAAGGTCGAATCTCCGAAGGAAATCGACACATCACCCGTCCAGGTGAAGTTGATCGGCGGTACAATCTCTGACGAGAGGAATGAATGGGGCTGAACCATAGTTAACCTCTCAAGAAGTCGACTAGGCCCGGTGCGCCAACACCGGGCTTTGTCATATCCGCTGTCGGAGAAATCGTCTTTCGTTGGCTTCTCACGGTCGCGGGCCTGCTTGAGCCTTTCGTCTCTGATCCCGGAACCTTGCGGCCCGACATTCTTTTTGATCCGTCGGAACTCTTGGGGCCGGGATCCAGCGGGTTGCCGCCGCTAGGGCGCTCCATCTTTCCGGCAGGCATCCAGCCCGGGACTTCTGTCTCAGAAACGATTCCGTAAGCAAATGCGATCGAAAAGATTGCGTGTGCCTCTTTCCTGCTCCTCCTTTCTTAGAATAGGAATACTCGGAGGAGAATTCATCCGGCCGCAGATGCCGCGATATCTCCTCAAAAGACTGCAAGAGAAGAACAAAGAGTAGAAAACACACGAGGAGATAGCCAACATGGAAACGACGGAGAATCGTCCTGTCGCTGATCCCGAACTTGCGAAGAGCCTTGTGGAGCCGCTCTACAACGGCCGTACGCTCTCAACGGGTGAACCTGTTCTCGCGCACGCCGAGGGCGTCGCCAAAATCCTTGTCGGCATCCGCAACGACCCGGAGCTTCTGGCTGCGGCCTACCTCTACAGCGTCCCGAAGTTCGTTGCCAACTTCGAAGACTGGATTACGAAGAGCTTCGGAAGCACGGTCGCAGGGCTTGTTGCTGAGCTCAGCAAAATGAACGACCTCTCGAAGCGCGCCCGCTCGGAAAGCAAGGAAGCGAGCGCCGCCGTGCAGCCTGAGGCCCTTCGCCGCATGTTCCTCGCAATGTGCCAGGACCTGCGCGTGGTGCTCCTGAAGCTCGCGAGCCGCCTCCAGACGCTTCGGTGGTTTGCAACGTCGGGAGCCGAGGGCGCGAAGGAGTTCGGCGCTGAAACGCTCGCCATCTATGCGCCGCTTGCCAATCGTCTCGGCATCTGGCAGATCAAATGGGAGCTCGAGGACCTGTCGCTTCGCTTCACGCGCCCCGAGGAATACCGCGAGATCGCGAACGAACTCGACGAATCCCGAGAGGAACGCCTCGAATTCATGCAGCACGCGGTCGAAAAGGTGAGGGCGCTTCTCAAGGCTCACGGCATTGAAGCCGATATCTCCGGGCGCCCGAAGCACATCTATTCGATCTGGAAGAAGATGCAGAGAAAGCACCTGCGCTTCGACCAGCTCTTTGACGTGAGGGCGCTCCGCATCATCGTGGGCACGGTCGAGCAGTGCTATGAAGTGCTCTCCATCGTGCAGGAAAACTTCACGATTCTCTCGAAGGAATACGACGACTACATCGCGAACCCGAAGCCGAACGGCTACCAGTCGCTTCATACGGTCGTGACCGACAAGGCGGGCCGCCCCATCGAAATCCAGATCCGCACGCGCGCGATGCATGAGTTTGCTGAATTGGGCGTCGCAGCGCACTGGCGCTACAAGGAAGCCGGAAATTCGAACGGCGCTTCGATCGCCGAGGAGCAGCGCGTTGCATGGCTTCGTCAGCTTCTCGCCTGGCGTTCGGACATGGGATCGGACCCCCACAAGGATGCGCATGCGGTGGAGGACGACCACGTTTACTGCCTCACGCCCCAGGGGCGCGTGGTGGAATTGCCGGCAGGGGCCACCCCCGTCGACTTCGCCTACCTCGTTCATACGCAGCTCGGCCACCGCTGCCGCGGCGCGCGCGTGGACGGCGCCATGGTGCCGCTCAATACGAAGCTGAAGACCGGTCAGACGGTGGAGATCATTGCCGGGAAGACCGGGCAGCCCTCGCGCGACTGGCTCAATCCTGAGCTTGGCTACGCGGCAAGCCCCCGCACCCGCAACAAGGTCCGTCAGTGGTTCAACGCCCAGCAGCTCGCGCAGCTTCTTCAGGAAGGGCGCGAAAGGCTCGACAAGGAACTCGCGCGTCTCGGGAAAACTGCCGTGAAGCTCGACGACCTTGCGAAGCGTTTGGGCTTTGATTCCGTCGACGACCTCTGCATTGCATTCGCCCGCGAGGAAATTACGCTCACTGCGCTCGCGCAGGCCGTGCAGCCCCCGAAGGAAGAGGCGCCCAAGGAACCCGAACTGGTCGTGCGGCAGGAGTCTGCGCCTTCCAAGAAGGGTAAGGTCCTTGTCGTCGGCATGGATTCGCTTCTCACGCAGCTCGCCCGCTGCTGCCACCCGGTGCCGCCCGACGAAATCGTGGGCTACGTCACCCGCGGAAGAGGCGTGACGATTCACCGGGCCGACTGTCCGAACCTCAGAAACATGGTCGAGCAGGACCATGACCGTCTGATTGAGGTGAGCTGGGGCGGCGGCATCGCGGAATCGATCTACCCCGCGGACCTTCTCATCGTTGCTCAGGACCGTCCCGGCCTCATGAAGGACGTCTCCGAAGTCTTCCAGCGCGAGAAGGTGCACATCACGGGCATCAACTCGCAGTTCGTGAAGGGCGACCAGCACATGCGCTTTGCGGTTGAAGTGAAGGGCGGCGACGCCATGAAGATGGTTCTCGCGAGCTTGAGGCAGGTGCCGGGAGTGCTTTCGGCCCGACGCGTTTAAGGTTCTGCCTTTACCGGGCAGCTGATGCCCGGTGCACAGCGCTCTAGAAACACAGCCCATCGCTCCCACGGTGGGCTGCGTCATTTGAAACGCACCGCGAAGAAAAAAATGGATATCTTATAAATCCATAAAAAACAAAGATAAATAATGATCCATAGCCCGTGATAATCAAAAATCAGAAAAAATTTCCGCGCCCTCTTGCTTTTTAGCAAAAGCTATATATAATTCACACCTCACGTTGCTCGTGAAGCTCTATCAGGCACGTAGCTCAGTTGGTTAGAGCATCACCTTGACATGGTGGGGGTCGTTGGTTCGAATCCAATCGTGCCTACCAGAATATTTTTTGGGATTGCTGACGATGCCGTTAAATCAGATGGCTTTGCGAACAACAGCGCTCCGTCATTAAGATCGGGCGTGGGCGCATTGTTGTCAGCAGACTCAAAACAAAAGAAAGTGCGGCTCAGGTCCGCACTTTTTTTATGCCCGCAATTTTTGTGAGGATTCAAAAAAATGGTAGTAGTCACTCTTCCAGACGGTTCCAAGCGCGAATATGCCGATGCCGTGACGGTTGGCGAAATCGCCGCCTCGATCGGTGCGGGTCTCGCCAAGGCTGCGCTGGCCGGCAAGGTTGACGGCAAGCTCGTGGACCTCTCGCACAAGGTCACCGCTGATGCCGCCGTGTCGATCATCACGGGCCGCGATCCGGAAGGCCTTGAGATCATTCGTCATTCGACCGCGCACCTGATGGCTCAGGCCGTCAAGGAACTCTTCCCGGAAGCGCAGGTGACGATCGGGCCGGCGATTGAAAACGGCTTCTACTACGACTTCTCCTACTCGCGTCCCTTCACGCCCGAAGATCTTCAGAAGATCGAGGAGCGCATGGACGAGCTCGTGAAGAAGAACATCCCCATCGTTCGCGAGGAAATGCCGCGAAACGAAGCGGTCGACTTCTTCAAGGCTCTCGGCGAACACTACAAGGCCGAGATCATCAGCTCGATTCCCGAAGGCGAAACGATTTCGCTCTACCGCCAGGGCGACTTCGTCGACCTCTGCCGCGGTCCTCACGTCCCGTCGACGGGCGTCCTCAAGGTGCATCGCCTCATGAAGGTTGCCGGCGCCTACTGGCGCGGCGACAGCAAGAACGAAATGCTGCAGCGCATCTACGGCACGGCCTGGGCGACCAAGGACGAGCAGAAGGCCTACCTCAAGATGCTCGAAGAAGCTGAAAAGCGCGATCACCGCCGTCTCGGCCGCGAACTCGACCTCTTCCACCTTCAGGACGAAGCCCCCGGCATGATCTTCTGGCATGCCCGCGGCTGGGCGCTCTGGCAGGTGATCGAGCAGTACATGCGCCGCGTCTACCAGGACAACGGCTACGACGAAGTGAAGGCGCCGCAGCTCCTCGACCGCTCCCTCTGGGAGCGCTCCGGCCACTGGGCGAAGTACCGCGAGAACATGTTCACGACCGAGTCGGAGAACCGCTACTACGCGCTGAAGCCGATGAACTGCCCGGGCCACATCCAGCTCTTCAATTCGAAGCTTCGTAGCTACCGCGATCTGCCGCTTCGCTTCGGCGAATTCGGTCAGTGCCACCGTAATGAGCCCTCGGGCGCTCTGCACGGCCTCATGCGCGTTCGCGGCTTCACGCAGGACGACGGCCACATCTTCTGCACCGAGGATCAGATCCTCGCCGAATGCGAGCACTTTACCGGTCTCGTTCAGAAGGTCTATGCCGACTTCGGCTTCAAGGAAATCGCCTACAAGGTGGCGACCCGCCCGGCCATGCGCATCGGCGAAGACGCCGTGTGGGATAAGGCCGAGCATGCTCTGATGTCGAGCCTGGATGCGCTCGGGATCAAGTATGAGATCCTCGAAGGCGAAGGCGCCTTCTATGGTCCCAAGATCGAATATCACCTCAAGGACTGCCTCGGCCGCTCCTGGCAGTGCGGTACGGTCCAGGTCGACTTCCAGATGCCGGGCCGCCTCGGCGCTGAATACGTCGCCGAAGACAACACCCGCAAGGTTCCGGTGATGCTGCACCGCGCCATTCTCGGTTCCCTCGAACGCTGGATCGGCATGCTGATCGAAGAGTTTGCCGGCGCCTTCCCGGTGTGGCTTGCTCCGGTTCAGTGCGCTGTCGCTCCGATCACGGACGGTCAGGCTGAATACGCCAAGAGCGTTGCTGAGAAGCTCCACAATGCGCGCATTCGTGTGATCAGTGATTTGCGCGGTGAAAAGATTAACTATAAAATTCGCGAACTTAGCCTGCAAAAGATTCCTTACATTCTCGTCGTCGGCGAGAAGGAAGCTCAGGCTGGAACGGTTTCCGTGCGCATGCGCGGCGGCAAGGATCTCGGCGTGATGAAGGTGGAGGATTTCCTCAGCCGCATTCTCGCTGAGAACGAAAGCCGCGGCAGCGGTGAATAACCGACTGTCCGACGCATCAGCACTTCATTTTTCGGGAGAAGAGCCATAGCTCAAGATAGAAAGCATCGGATCAATAGTGAGATCCGAGTTCCTGAGGTCCGACTGACCGGCGTCGATGGCGCCCAGATCGGTATTGTCCGCACGTCCGAAGCCCTTCGCATGGCAGAGGACGCGGACGTTGATCTCGTCGAGGTTGCGCCCAATGCGGTGCCGCCTGTCTGCCGCCTGATGGATTACGGCAAGTTCCGTTATCAGGAGCAGAAGAAGGCCCAGGAAGCGAAGGCGAAGCAGAAGGTCGTGCAGATCAAGGAAGTGAAGTTCCGCCCGGCAACGGATGAGAACGACTTCCAGACGAAGCTGCGCAGCCTTGTGCGTTTTCTCTCCGACGGCGACAAGGCGAAGGTTACGCTGCGCTTCCGCGGCCGTGAAATGGCGCACCAGCAGTTCGGCGCCCAGCTCATGGACCGCGTTCGCGACGAACTCGCCGACGTGGCTCAGGTCGAACACGCACCGAAGCTCGAAGGCCGTCAGATGATCATGGTTCTCGCCCCGAAAAAGAAGCGCTGATTTTTCACCGTTTCGATTCAAAGTCGAGTAGAATCGCTGTCTTTCGCCGGTACGGTCTCATCGCCGTGCCGGCATAACAAGTAAGTCCGGGCTCAATGAAGCGTCTCTTCGGCATTGAAGGGAACGCCTGGGACTTATCTAAAAATAGAGGAACGGCAAATGCCGAAGATGAAGACCAAGCGCGCCGCTGCGAAGCGGTTCAAGCCGCGTGCCAGCGGCTCGATCAAGCGCGCCCACGCCACGAAGCGCCACATCCTTTCCCACCGCACGACGAAGAACAAGCGTCAGCTGCGCGGCATGGTCACGGTGCACGAGTCGGATATCAAGTCCGTCAAGCGCATGCTGCCCTACGCCTAATTAAAGAAAGGAGATAAAGATGCCTCGTGTGAAGCGTGGTGTGACGGCTCGTGCTCGTCATAAGAAGATTTTCACCCTCTCGAAGGGTTACCGTCTGCGCCGCAACAACGTTTTCCGTGTTGCCAAGCAGGCTGTCATGCGCGCCGGCCAGTACGCCTATCGCGACCGCCGCAACAAGAAGCGCGTTTTCCGTCGTCTGTGGATTGCCCGCATCAATGCCGGCACCCGCGCCAACGGCATGACCTACTCTGTGTTCATGAACGGCCTCAAGAAGGCCGGCATCGGCCTTGACCGCAAGGTCCTCGCCGACATGGCCGTGAGCGACAAGGAAGGCTTCGCCGCCCTCGTTGCCTTCGTCAAGAACGCCTGATAGAGGTCAGAGTCGCTGACTCGAAGGGATTTCCCTTCGAAGAACGATTCGTGAAGGAGATCCGGTTCCTGAAGGGACTGGGTCTCTTTTTCTTTTTGGGTTTCCGGAAAATTTCCTGCATTTCTTTCCCGGTGACCCGCGTCCGGAAGAAAGCATCGTAAACATCGGCTTTCTGCATCCCGGAAGATCCTTTCCCGCCATCTTTTTTCAGCATTCTCAGAGGATTGCAGGTAGAATTCACCCTTTCAGCGTGAAGCGCCCGCGGATTCCCTGAAGGATGTCCGGCGCTTTGCAAATATTCGGCTGCCCGCCTGAATGCCCGGTGAGAGACCGATGAAAGTTTTTCATCCTCCTCCATACCCCCCGGACTGCGCCCGGAAGCCGAACGTCAGGACGCAGACTGCCTTTTCCCCCGGACGGAAGTTTTCCGGGAAGTGAATGGGCTCGATGCGTCCCTCAGATTTCAACGTTTTGGAATACAAAATGCAGGATCTTTCCGAACTCATCGAGTCCGCAAAGCGCGAATTCGCCGAGGCGGGGCAGGCTGCCGCGCTTGAGGACGCCAAGGCGCGCTACCTCGGCAAGACCGGCCGGCTCACCATGCTCATGAAGGAGCTGGGGAAGCTCGCTCCCGAAGAACGCCGTGCGCGCGGTCAGGAAATCAATCGCGCCAAGGCTCAGGTTGAAGAGGCGCTCAACGCCCGCCGCGAGGCTCTGGCCGACGAAGCTCTGAAGCAGAAGCTCGCCGCCGAATCGATCGACGTGACGCTCCCCGGGCGCGGCCGCTCCGAGGGCGGCATCCATCCGGTGATCCGCACCTGGATGCGCGTTGAGGAAATCTTCCGCTCGATCGGTTTTGATGTTGCCGACGGTCCGGAAATTGAAAGCGACTGGTTCAGCTTCACCGCGCTCAACAATCCCCCCAACCATCCGGCGCGCTCGATGCAGGATACGTTCTACGTCGACAGGAACGACGACGAGGGGCGTCCCCTCCCGCTTCGTCCGCATACGTCGCCCATGCAGGTGCGCTATGCCCGCACGCATCAGCCGCCCATCAAGGTGATCGCCCCGGGCCGCACCTACCGCGTCGACAGCGACGCGACCCACTCGCCCATGTTCCATCAGGTCGAAGGCCTCTGGATCGACGAGAACATCAGCTTTACCGACTTGAAGGGCGTCTACAGCGACTTCCTGCGCTGCTTCTTTGAAACGAACGACCTCATCGTCCGCTTCCGTCCGTCCTACTTCCCCTTCACCGAACCCTCGGTCGAAGTCGACATGATGTTCACGAGCGGTCCGCGCAAGGGCCGCTGGCTCGAGATTTCGGGCGCGGGCGAAGTGCACCCGAACGTGGTGCGCAACTACGGACTTGATCCCGAGAAGTACATCGGCTTTGCGTTCGGCTCCGGCCTTGAGCGCCTCACCATGCTGCGCTACGGCATCGACGATCTGCGCCTCTTCTTTGAGGGCGATCTGCGCTTCTTGAAGCAGTTCAACTGATAACGGCGGAGAGAGAAGAGAAAAATGATTTTCACTGAAGAATGGCTGCGCCAGTACGTCAATCCGGCGCTTTCGACCGATGAGCTCGCCGAAGCCCTTACGATGGCGGGCCTTGAGGTTGAGGAAGTCACGACAGCTGCTCCCGCCTTCACGGGCGTTGTAGTTGCCGAGGTCCTCACCTGCCGCGATCACGAGAATTCGGATCACCTCCATGTCTGCGAAGTCAATGCCGGCACCGGCGAGACGCTCCAGATCGTCTGCGGCGCTCCCAATGTGAAGGCCGGGATCAAGGTTGCCTGCGCCACGATCGGCGCGGTGCTCCCGGGCGACTTCCGCATCAAGAAGAGCAAGCTCCGCGGCGTGGTGTCGATGGGCATGCTCTGCTCGACGCGCGAACTCGGCATCAACGAGAACCACGACGGCATCTGGATCCTTCCGGACGACGCTCCGGTCGGCACCGACATCCGCGAATATGCGCGCCTTGACGACGCGAAGATTGAATTGAAGCTCACGCCGAACCGCGGCGATGCGCTTTCCGTCGTGGGCGTCGCCCGCGACGTGCACGCCATCACGGGCGCGCCCCTCATTCTTCCCTCGATGGCTCCGGTTCCCGCCACGTGCGAGTGCAGGCTCCCCGTCGAGATTCAGGCGCCCGACCTCTGCGGCCGCTTCTCGAGCCGCGTGATCAGGAACCTCAACCCGAAGGCGAAGACTCCGGAATGGATGAAGTCCCGCCTTGAGCGCGCCGGCCAGCGTTCGGTTTCGGCTCTGGTCGACATCTCGAACTACGTGATGCTCGAACTCGGCCGTCCGACGCACTTCTACGACATCAAGAAGTTGAACGCCGACCGCCTCACCGTGCGCTGGGCGCGCGACGGCGAATCCGTGAAGCTTCTGAACGGCGAAACGGTTGAGCTCACCCCCTGGTACGGCGTCATCTGTGCGGGCGACGAGCCCGAATGCCTCGCGGGCATCATGGGCGGCGACCGGTCGTCGATCAACGACGAAACGACGGACCTCTTCATCGAGTCCGCCTTCTGGTTCCCGAAGGCCATTCAGGGCCGCTGCAGGAAGCTCAACTTCTCGACCGATGCCGCCTACCGCTATGAACGCGGCGTCGACTATGCGAGCACCGCCGAGCACCTCGAATACATCACGCAGCTCGTTCTCGACATCTGCGGCACCCCCGAAACCAAGGTGGGTCCGGTCGAGGATGTGGTTGCGAACCTCCCCGAACGCGCTCCGGTCAAGATGCGCGTCGACCGCTGCTGCAAGGTGGTGGGCGTCGACATCCCGCTCGAATCGATGGAAGAGAGCTTCAAGCGCCTCGGCTTCGAATACACGCTCGAAAACGGCGTCTTCACGGTGGTTCCGCCTTCCTTCCGCTTCGACATTGAAATCGAAGAGGATCTGATTGAGGAAGTGGCCCGCCTCTGGGGCTACGAAAAGCTTCCGGACCGTCCGCCGCTCGCCCGCATCGCGATGAAGCCCTCCCGCGAGGAGCGCCGCTCCACGCATGCGCTTCGCCTTGAAATGGCGGACCTCGGGTACCAGGAACTCATCAACTTCTCCTTCGTTCCCGAAGAATGGGAAGTCGCGTTCGCCGCGAACGAGAAGCCGATCCGACTCCTCAATCCGATCGCCTCGCAGCTCTCCGTCATGCGCACGCAATTGATCGGGGGCCTCGTCGACATCCTTCGCTACAACCTCAACCGCCGCGCTGAGCGCGTACGCGTCTTCGAGCTCGGCCGCGTCTTCTTCCCCGATACTTCTGTTGAGGAAGGTCCCTGGACGGTGAAGGGCGTGCGTCAGCCGCAGCACATCGCCGGCCTCGCCTACGGCACGGCCGATGATGCGCAGTGGGGCGTTCCTGCCCGCCGCGTCGACTTCTTCGACGTGAAGGGCGACGTCGAGCGCCTCATCCGCCCGCTCAAGGCCCGCTTCGTGAAGGAATCCTTCCCGGCCCTCCATCCGGGGCGTTCTGCCGGCATCTACGTCGGCGAGAAGCGCATCGGCTTCATCGGCGAACTCCATCCGCGCGTCATGCAGCAGTTCGACCTCACGCATGCGCCTGTGGTCTTCGAAGTCGCGGTCGACCCGCTCATGGAGCTCCCGCTCCCGGACTACAAGCCCGTGAGCAAGTTCCAGCCCGTCACGCGCGACTTGGCCGTGGTGGTTCCTGCCGACCTGGAGGTTCAGGTGCTCTTCGACGCGGTTGCCGCCGCGAAGAAGAAGGATCTGCGTCTTGCGCCCCTCACCGACTTCCGCCTCTTCGACCTCTATCGTCCGAAGGAAGGCGAGGGTGCGGGTGAGAAGTCGCTCGCCTTTGCGATCGAACTTAATTCGCGCACGGATGAGGCTCTGAACGACGAGCAGACGGAAGGCGCCGTCCGCGCTATTCTCGAAGTGCTCGAGGAAAAGGGCGCCCGCCTGCGTCAGTAATTCCGCTCCCGGTCCGTTCCTCAGTGGAGCGGACCGGCGCGAGCCCTAAGAAATTTCCATCGACAGAAAAGAAGACATATGAAAGATCAGGAAGAAAAACAGGACGATCAGGACATTCGCACGCTCAATAAGGCGAGCATTGCCGAAGCGCTGATCGCGCAGATTCCGGACCTTGATCGTCCGCATGCGAAGCTCATCGTCGAAACCTTCTTCGAACTCATCGCCGAGCACCTTGAAAAGGGCGACACGGTGAAGATCCCCGGTCTCGGCAATTTCTCCGTGCGCGACAAGGTTGCCCGTCCGGGCCGCAACCTGAAGACCGGCGAAACTGTGACCATCACCGAGCGCCGCGTCGTCACCTTCCATCCCTCGGGAACGCTCAACGCCCGCGTGACGACCAATTTGATTCCGCCGCAGGAACAGCCGCGCACCCGCCGCACGCGCGCCGTCCTCAAGGACAAGGAATAAGCGGACTCAACCTGAATTTGCTTTTTTCGAAATCTTCAGGTAATATTCCGCTTCTGTTCGGGGCGTAGCGCAGCCTGGTAGCGCACTTGCATGGGGTGCAAGGGGTCGCGAGTTCGAATCCCGCCGCCCCGACCAGAACAAATGAGGTCATCGAAAGATGGCCTTTTTTGTTATTTGCAGAAAATTTCTCAGACAGGTCAAGTCAAAAATCATTCTTTCTAAAGCATTCGTCGGAACGGCTGAAACTCCATTAGTTGAGTAGAGAGGAAGCGCGAAATAGCGCCCCTAACCGCACGTGCCCTATTAAGGCATACGGCTCTTCAGTTTAATGTCTGGTTACCCCATTACCAGATATTGACAGGCAAGAACGGATTTCTGATGTTCTTGCTCCACAGCTCCCCGAATTTCTCGATAGTGATGCGGTGCTTCTGACTCCGTCGCTTGAGCGTCCAGTAGAGACGCTTCTTTACGTACTTTACGTACCACCAGGAGGCCCGTACCGCCCTGTAGTTGCCGTTTACCCCGTAATAGTTGTAGTGCCCGATCAGCTTCCGATTCAGAATCGTAAGCGCATCTAAGGATAACTGATCCATGAAACCTGCCAGTTTTGGAAAATAGCCCAAGGGATAATCCTACTTTTCGAATTTGGGATACCGGTATACCATTTATCCGAATAAAACGATGAAGAAGCCTGAAAAAAGACTTCTAATATTGTGATGCATTCAGGAAAGGATTTGATAATGGAAAAGACCATTCTCAGCACGGAAAAGGCTCCTGCCGCCATCGGGCCGTATTCTCAGGGCATTGAGGCCGGCAATTTTGTGTTCTGTTCCGGCCAGCTGCCTATCAATCCGGCCACGGGTGAAAGGCCTGAAGACATCAAGGCTCAGACTGAAGCGTCGATTGCCAATGTCAAGGCGGTCCTTGAAGCGGCCGGCTCTTCCCTCTGCAAGGTTGTGAAGACAACTTGCTTCCTCGCCGACATCAGCGATTTTGCATCGTTCAATGAGGTTTATGCCAAGCATTTTCCTGCGAACGGTGCTCCGGCACGTTCGGCAGTAGGGATTGCCGCCCTTCCGAAGGGAGCCAAGGTCGAAATCGAGGCAATTGCGATTAAATAAGCTGGAATCCATCTCAAAAAGTTGATTCTGCGCCTGCTCCTTGACGCAGAACTCGTCCAAGCTCCTTTCTGTCCTCATCCGAGCGAAGACAGAGAGGAGCTTTTTTTCGTTTTTTGATACGAAAATCCATAAAAATCTGGAGGATGATTAACAAATTCAATCTAGATTTTATGGGGCTTCAGGGGTAATTGTTGGTAAGTTATTGTGCGGCAACCCCCGAATAAAGGGAGTTGGGCACTCTTCAGACGCTTATCGGGTCAAGTCCAAAAGGCATTTAATGGAGGGGACCCGCGGCTG
>CECA01040952.1_pt1 | contig 14996 bp, 13 predicted proteins | sample 557351 | NCBI WGS metagenome assembly CECA01 (sample SAMEA3182051, study PRJEB8094) | gut metagenome | biome: human; feature: gut; material: Stool; isolation source: human stools | place: Canada | collected 2012-03-07 | reverse complement strand
TACTAAATAATGATATTGAAGTGATTACACCAGATTTCATTGAAAAAATGCTTGGCAATTGTCAACGCAAGGAAGTCGGAATTGTTGGTGCAAAACTATATTATCCTGACAACACAATACAACATGCAGGTGTAATAATCGGAATAGGTGGTGTTGCTGGACATGCATTCCTCGGCCTTCCGAGATTCAAAAGCGGATATTTTCATAAAGCCTCTATTCAAATGGATTTAAGTGCAGTTACAGCTGCCTGCCTAATGATTAAACAAGATTTATACGAAGAGGTTAATGGTTTTGAAGAATCATTATCTGTCGCCTTCAACGATATTGATTTCTGTTTAAGAATTCGAGAAAAAGGATATCTCATTGTATTTAATCCACACGTTGAAATGTATCATTACGAATCAAAATCTCGTGGTACTGAAGATAATCCTGAAAAAGTCAAAAGATTTAACTCTGAAATTGACTATATGAAAACTCATTGGAGCCATATTCTTCAAAGTGGAGATCCTTACTATAATCCAAACCTCACTCTTTCCTCATGGAATTACAGTTTACGAGCAGATGGAAAAGGGGTAAAAGCATGGCCTAATCGATAAAAAATAAATACCCCATAAGCTTTCCTTAAAGCTTACGGGGTATTTATTATCATTATTTCTAGAACTTAAATGTATTCTCCAGTGTCTCCCACTTCTGATCCTTATCACTCAAGTTGATTGGTGTGCCATCCTCAAGTGTGTATCCGCTTCCGTCAGCGCTTCCCGGATACTCTCCGACAAGCTGTGGCCACTCGATGCCGATTGCAGGATCATTCCATGCAAGGCCGCTCTCATCTCCAAGGTGCCAGAAATCTGTTACCTTGTAGCAGAACTCTGCTACATCTGAGAGTACTAAAAATCCGTGTGCAAAGCCCTCCGGGATAAGAAACTGCTTCTTGTTCTCCTCTGTGAGCTCTACTCCAAACCACTTGCCATATGTCTTTGAATCACTTCTTAAATCTACAGCCACATCAAACACTGAGCCCTTTACTGCACGCACGAGCTTTGCCTGTGGGTATTCCTTTTGGAAATGAAGTCCGCGGAGCACTCCCTTTGTAGAGCATGACTGATTATCCTGTACGAATACTCTGTCAATGCCCGCCTCCTGCATATCCTTTGAATTGTATGTCTCCATAAAGTATCCACGGTTGTCTCCGTGTACTGTAGGCTCGATGATGCAAAGTCCTTCGATTCCACCTACGTTTTTCTGTACTTTAATCTGTCCCATGATTTGTAATATCCTTTCTTTGATATGAACAATCCCAAAACGCTCTTACAAGCAAGCTTGTATCACGTATATTTCATCGTACTGCTATGTTCATTAAAATTCAATTTCCTGAAGATATCTGTGCAGAGCATCCTGCCATGTAGGAAGTGGTTTAAACCCGTTCTCTACAAGCTTGCTCTTGTCAAGTCTGCTGTTAAAAGGTCTTGCAGCCTTTGACACACCATACTCTGCTGTGGTAACAGGTGCGACTGTGAGTCTGTCCTCTGAATACTCAGTATGTCCAAGCTCCACTGCCTGTTTGAAGATTTCCTTTGTGAAATCATACCAGCTTATATATCCACCCTCGTTGGTTGCATGATAGTAACCATATTTGTCAGTTTCAATCATATCCACGAGAAGTCTTGAAAGATCCAGTGTGTATGTCGGTGTACCAATCTGATCACTTACTACTGTAAGCTTGTCGTGTGTCTTGCCGACATTAAGCATTGTCTTGATGAAGTTCTTGCCATTTACACCAAATACCCATGCGATACGTACGATAAAGTACTTCTCAAGAGTATTTGAAACCGCAAGCTCTCCATCAAGCTTTGTCTGTCCATATACGTTGAGTGGTGCATAATCCTTGCAGTCAGGCTTCCATGGTGTGGTGCCCTGTCCGTCAAACACATAGTCTGTGCTGATATATACCATCTTAGCATCTATCTTTTTACATGCATCTGCGATATTCTGTGTACCGTCTGCGTTGATTGCATGCACCTTTGCTTTCTTGTCATCATCCTCTGCCAGATCTACTGCTGTCCAGGCTGCACAGTGTACTACCACGTCAGGCTTAAGCTCTGTGATTGTTTTTTCCACTGCATCACGGTCTGTGATGTCAAGTGAGACATATGGCATCTTTGTAACTGCCGTACCATCGTCTGCTCCGCTGTACTGTGGAGCTATATCTGTTCCGATTCCTTCGTAACCGCGGGCTGCAAGGTCGTTCATGACATCATGTCCGAGCTGGCCTGCAACACCTGTAACAAATACTTTCATGTTGTTGTCTCCTTAAAAACTATCTATTCGCGTACATCTTCTCATAGTAGTTCTGGTACTCTCCGCTGATGATTGTCTCCCACCACTCACGATTGTCGAGGTACCACTTGATTGTCTTCTTGATTCCGTCCTCGAACTTGGTCTCAGGGAGCCATCCGAGCTCATTGTGAATTTTTGTTGGGTCGATTGCGTAACGCATATCATGGCCCTTGCGGTCTCCTACGAATGTGATAAGGCTCTCAGGCTTATTGAGCTCCTTGCAGATAATCTTTACGATTTCAAGGTTTGTCTTCTCATTGTGTCCACCTACGTTGTAAACCTCTCCTACACGTCCGTTATGGATGATAAGGTCGATTGCCTTGCAGTGATCCTCTACATAGAGCCAGTCACGCACGTTCTCGCCTGTTCCGTATACTGGGAGCGGCTTATCATTAAGTGCATTTGCAATCATAAGTGGAATAAGCTTCTCCGGGAAATGATATGGTCCGTAGTTGTTTGAGCAACGGCTGATTGTTACAGGAAGTCCATATGTGCGGTGGTAAGCAAGCACGAGTAAGTCTGCTGCTGCCTTTGATGATGAATATGGGCTTGATGTATGGATTGGTGTATCCTCATGGAAGAAAAGGTCAGGGCGGTCAAGTGGCAGATCTCCGTATACCTCATCTGTTGATACCTGGTGATATCTTTTAATACCATACTTGCGGCATGCGTCCATAAGTACTGATGTTCCGATGATATTTGTATCAAGGAATACCTGTGGGTTTTCGATTGAACGGTCAACGTGTGACTCTGCTGCGAAGTTTACAACCATATCAGGATGCTCTTCCTCAAATAATTTGTATACGGCGTCACGGTCTGTGATGCTCTCCTTTACGAAACGGAAGTTTGGATTGTCCATTACAGGCTCAAGTGTTGAGAGATTTCCTGCATATGTGAGACAGTCTAAGCATACGATACGATAATCCGGATATTTGTTAAGCATGTGAAATACGAAGTTGCTTCCGATAAATCCTGCTCCACCTGTTACGATAATTGTCATTTTGATTTCCTCCTGATTCCCGCTTTTTGCAAGCGAGATTTAAATTATTTCTATTAACTTAATCTACCAGCTAACTAACGCAATGTCGATTTTACTATAATTAGTACAGTTGCTCGCGGTATTTTCCATCAAGTACATCCTTTAAGTACTGTCCGTACTGGTTCTTCTTTACGAGCTCATATGTCTTTAATACTTCATCCTTTGTAATCCAGCCGTTTAAGTAGGCGATTTCCTCAAGACATGCTATCTTGCGGTGCTGATGTGTCTCGACTGTCTTGACAAAGTTTGTGGCATCTACAAGGCTCTCATGTGTTCCTGTATCAAGCCATGTGAAGCCCTGTCCTAAAAGCTCTACATTGAGGGCTTTTTTCTCAAGATAGATTCTGTTAAGGTCTGTTATCTCAAGCTCTCCTCTTGCTGATGGCTTAAGGTTCTTTGCGTACTCTACTACGTTGTTGTCGTAGAAGTAAAGACCTGTAACACAGTAATTGCTCTTTGGATGCTCCGGCTTTTCCTCGATTGAAATAGCCTTTCCCTCTTTATCGAACTCTACGATACCGAATCTCTCAGGATCATCTACATAGTAGCCGAATACTGTGGCGCCCTTACCGGTTTCTGCGTTTTCAACTGCTGCCTTGAGTCTCTTGTTGAGTCCGTGTCCTGCGAAGATATTGTCTCCGAGAACCATGGCTACTGTATCATCACCGATGAATTTCTCACCGATAACGAATGCCTGCGCAAGTCCGTCAGGACTAGGCTGTACCTCGTAGGTGAGATTGACACCAAACTGATGTCCGTCTCCTAAGAGCTCCTTAAATCTTGGTGTATCCTGTGGTGTTGAAATGATCAGGATATCTCTGATGCCTGCATTCATAAGCACTGACATAGGATAATAGATCATTGGCTTGTCATAAATTGGAAGTAACTGCTTTGATGTTACCATTGTGAGTGGGTAAAGACGTGTGCCTGAACCTCCCGCTAATATAATACCTTTCATATTGTTCTCCTTCAAACTGAAACTACGTGCTACATTCGATGCTTTCGGTCTGTAGAATCAACTGACCTTATTCATCATTTATCTGCATTATAAAAGGTGCCCCAAGGGCACCTTCAAGTACTTTTTTATATTTTTAGCATTTTTCACAAAATATATGCTTATAATATCCTGTTTTTGAATCATTTTCGTGCAATAAATACACCTGCATCCTTTGTGATATGGAACCCACCTTCTGTCTTTTTTCTGACAAATGCCGCAAATTCCTTATAGCGGTCGACAATATACCTGTTCTGGTTACCATGGCACGAGAGCACATACTCTATCACCGGCTCTGCTTTTTCCACCACAAGCGCATCCTCGTATCCGTGCCAGCTTACATCACCAAAGTATTTCCCAAGTATTGTCTCACCATTTTCCTTACCGAATTGTTCATACAGCCTTTCCGCTGACAGCTCTATGCGGTCATCAAATTCCTGCACCAGATCGTTTATTTCCTTCATATGGCGTGAGCTGTATGTACTGCACACGAATACTCCACTGGGCTTTAGCACCCTAAGTATTTCACTGCACACGGCATCCAGATTGTCACAATAGAACAGTACATGGTCAGCTATCACGCAGTCATACGATGCATCCGGCTTATACAGCCTGTGGGCATCCATCACCTCATATGTAAAGCGTTTGTCATCTGCGCCTACATTTCTCGTCGCATCCCTCACCATGCCATACGATATATCGGTCAGTGTTATCTGCATATCTGCCGGTATCCGGTCTATGTTCTGTGTCCAGAGCGAGGCATCACCGCAGCCCACCTCTAGCACCTTTTCCCCCTTAAAAAAGTCACACTCATCAAACACCCAGTTAAACCAACTCACCGGATTCATCGAGAAATCCCTGTGCAGATTGATTCTGGCTGATATATTTGAAGCATCCCTGTACTGCTGCCTTAGCTTTTGCTCCATCTCGTTTATATTGACCAGCTCCAGCATATGACTCCAGTCCACGCTTCGCCCCTCGTCTATTACCTCTGAAGCCTCCTGCAGTGCTGATTTCATAAGCTTCATCTGCTCTATTCTCTCCTCTACAAGACTTAGCTGCATGTGAAGCGACTCAGACATTACATTACTGTCCGTGTTTCTGAGTGTCATTTCCTTTATATCATCCAGAGAAAACCCCAGATATTTAAGGAACAGTATCTGCTGCAGACGCGCAAAATCGTCATCGTTATAGAATCTGGCTCCGTTTTCATTTACATAGGATGGTTTTAAAATATTGTGCTCGTCATAGTACCTGACGGTCTTTTTTGTAATATGCGCTTTTTTTGCAAATTCTCCTGAGGAGTAGTAACCGGGTAGTTTCATCGTTGCATTGCCTTTCCTCTTATTTTCTTACTTTTGAACTTCCTATATCTAAGTATATCATAATTTTCTAATACAGGATTTATTAATATTTACTTATTTTCATTGTTTCTGCTTGTTTTTCCGGAAAATGTACTTATAATTATAATATCACTATGCAACAGGGAGAAAACAATGAAATACGATTATATAGTAGTAGGTTCCGGTCTCTACGGAGCCATCTTCGCCCATGAGGCAAAGGTCAAGGGCAAATCAGTGCTTGTTGTGGACAAGCGTCCTAACATAGCAGGAAATGTCTACACTGAAAAACAGGAGGGCATCAACGTACACATGTATGGAGCCCACATCTTCCACACAAATGACAAGAGGGTCTGGAACTACATCACACAGTTTGCTGAGTTCAACCGCTTCACAAACAGTCCTGTAGCAAACTACAAGGGTGAGCTGTACTCAATGCCTTTCAATATGTACACATTCAACAAGATGTGGGGTGTGATGACACCGGATGAGGCTGCTGCAAAGATTGAGGAGCAGAAAAAGGAAATCACCGGCGAGCCAAAAAATCTCGAGGAGCAGGCTATTTCGCTCGTTGGCCGTGATATCTATGAGAAGCTCGTGAAGGGCTACACTGAGAAGCAGTGGGGCCGTGACTGTAAGGAGCTTCCGGCTTTCATCATCAAGCGACTTCCTGTTAGACTTACCTTTGACAACAATTACTTCAACGCTCTTTATCAGGGTATTCCAATCGGTGGCTACACAAAGATGGTTGAAAATCTGCTCGACGGCATTGAGGTCAGATTAAATACTGACTACCTTGAGCACAAGGCTGAGCTTGATGCTCTTGCTGACAAGGTGGTATACACAGGTCCGATTGACGCATACTTTGGCTTTAAGCTAGGTACTTTGGAATACCGCTCAGTGCGCTTTGAGAATGAGACCCTCGATATTCCTAACTTCCAGGGCAATGCCGCTGTCAACTATACTGACCGTGAGACTCCATGGACACGTATCATCGAGCACAAGTGGTTCGAGTTCGGCAAGGATGAGGATGGCAATGACCTGCCAAAGACTATCATCAGCCGTGAGTACTCTTCTGAGTGGAAGGCAGGCGATGAGCCTTACTACCCTGTAAACGATGAGAAAAACGGACAGCTCTATGCCAGATACAAGGAGCTTGCCGATAAGGAGACCGGCGTTATATTCGGAGGCCGTCTCGGCGAGTACAAGTACTATGATATGGATACTACCATCGCCTCTGTACTTGATATGTGTGAGAAGGAGCTTGGCTGATAATTAGGATTCCCACAAAAGGCTTTGTTTATTTCATATCAAAAGCGCCCGTGACAAATTGCCATGGGCGCTTTTTTAGTTACAAATTACAATTTTTTTCCGGCCAGATTTATCTCAGCCGCAGGAATATGCTCCCTAAGACACTCATATCCATACTCCTTCGAATATGCATATATAGCCGGAAGCTGTCTTGAAAGAAATAGCGCCGGTGCTTCTGTCACGGAGTAAGCACCACAGTGTGCGAACTCAAGAATGTCACCAAGCTCAAGCTTCTTAAGCTTCACCTCGCGTACCAGCACATCTGCTACTGTACAGAGGCTTCCGCAGAGTGTATAATCTGCGTCCGGCATTTGTGTTAATTCCACACTGGGTTTTTCTTCATTTTCTGATACTTCACCACCATATACCCTAATCGGCGGCACCTGCATAGCCATCCTCTGTCCGAAGTAATTCAGATGGTGGATTCCTCCATCCAAAATCGCATAATTGGCATCACCTGTCGATTTAAGGTCCTTTACCTGTGTGTAGTATTTACCGCATGAGGCTGCGAGGAATCGTCCCATCTCAATGCCAAGCGGATATTCCACAGCAAATTCTCTAAGCACCTCTGCTGCCTCATCAAGTGATTGTTTTTCCTTTTCCTGCCAGTCATCCTCAAAATACTCCACGCAAAGCCCCGGGCCATACTCTACAAGCTGTGGCTCAAAGCTGTATTTGTCCTTTAACATGGCAAGTGCAGACTTTATTTTTTCCAGATCCTTATTTATTTTGCGCAGGCTCTTCTGTGTGCCGGAATAGTAGTGGATACCCATTACCGCAATACCCTTAAACTCATCCGGATGCGAAATGATGTATTCAATATCATTAAGCGACATGCCAAACTGGTTGCCACTTGTCAGGCGCAGTATGACCTGTGCTTTCGTTTCGACAAATCCGGCTTCATGCGCACCTTCCGGTATACATTCAAGCATCACTTCTGATATCAGCGCGGCATGCCTTATGCTCTCACAGGTCAGTATCCCGGCGCCATATGAAACTGCTCGCTCTATATCGCATTTTTCCTTCATCACGCCTGAATAGATGATGCACTCCGGCTTCACGCCAAGTGCTATACATATCTCAAGCTCCCCCGGGCTGCACACCTCCACATGGTCTAAGCCCGCCGGCAGCCTGTGAAGCAGAAATGGGTTTGCCTTTATCGAAAAGCAAAGCGGTATCCTACGTCCTCCTTTACAATCAAGAGCAGCCCTTATCATGGCTGCTCTCTTTGCAAACTCGTCCGTATCAAATACATAGTACGGTGTCTGTCTCATATGCTTTATTCCTCCACAAGCTCTTTCACAAGCTTCTCGATTGCATCAACTGAGTTGAAATTCTCAGGAACCAGATCCTTTGGTCTGATTGTGATGTCAAACTCATCAGTCAGCTCCGATACGAGTGAAACTATATCAAATGACTCAAGAATTTTGTCATCGATTAGCTTTGTCTCCTTCTCAAAATCCACATCCGGTCTTAATTCCTCTAAAATCTCTAAAATTGTGTCTCTCATTTTACATTTCCTCCAGTTTTTTCATATCATATTTTCCGTTTGGAAGCTTAGGAAGCTGCTCCAGCTTCTTGATCTTCCTTGGCACCATAAAGCCCGGGAGCTCGTCCCTCAACGCCAGCGCAAGGCTTCTCCTATCACAGTCACCTGTGTAGAAAAGTATCAGCACCTCTTTTGCTTTATTATATATAACGCAGCTTTCTGCGACTCCCTCGACCACATTGGCGGCATGCTCCACCTCGTCAAGCTCCACACGGTGTCCCATGTGCTTTATCTGGCGGTCCATACGTCCACAGAAATGAAGTATGCCGTCCTCATCGAGCCTTCCGTAATCCCCTGTGCGGTACATACGCTCAGGATAAGCCTTGTTGAGTGGATTGAGTGTAAATGCCGCAGCTGTCCTCTCCGGATCATTATAATAACCCAGCGCCAGGATTGGTCCACATACGCATATCTCGCCCTGTTCTCCGACAGCCGGCTCATTTCCATGCTCATCTATCAGGAAAACCCTGTAATTATTATAGGCTTTTCCTATAGGAAGCACCTCGTCATCTTCCACTGTATGATCCACGCTATAGTATGTGCATGATGCTGTGGCCTCTGTCGGCCCATACTGGTTCACAAAATGTGCTTCCGGCAGATTTTCCTGCCATTTTCTGAGCACCCTGCACGGCATCACTGAGCCTGAGAAGCAGATTTTTCTAAGACTCTTAAGCCCTACTTCCTCAAATGCTCCAAGCGATGTGAGAATGGTAAATGCCGAAACACTCCAGCCGACACTGCTGACTTTCTTATCATTCATGTAATCAAACAGGGCATTTGGCTCCATAAAATACTCTTTTGGAATAATCGCTGTGCTGCAGCCAGTCTTTAGAGGAAGATAAATATCTCTTATCGCTGCTATATAATCAAGTGGTGACTGATTGCCCAGCACATCTTCACCTTCAATATGCATCACATCACAATATGCGTTGATGTATGTCATGAGTGACAGATGCGATGTCATGACTCCCTTCGGGTTGCCGGTAGAGCCTGATGTGTATATGACATACAGTGGGTCTGTCATGGACATCTGTCGGCGGACTGCTGCAAGCTTCTCCAGTGAGCTGTCAGCTCCCACTATCCGCCCGAAGCACGATATATCCTCAGCAACAAATATCTGCGGTCTATCGAAGCCTTCTGACTTTGCCAGCTCATCCACTATGCTCTCCACATGCTCAAAGCTTTCCCTGTCTGCAACAATAGCCCTTGGAGACAGATTTTCAAGTATTTTTTCAATTCGCTTGTCAGGAAGCGATGCATCAATCGGTGCATACGGCCTGCCTGCATATACCACACCCAAAAAGTATGCCGGTGTCACCATTTTCCTTCCGGCAAATACTGCAACAGGGGTTCTGTCCACTCCAAGCTTTTCTATCAGATATGCTCCTGCATTTCTTGCGATATCATACACCTGCGCAAATGTAATGCTGCTTTCAGTATCCGAAAATGCAGGCTTGTCAGGGGATTTTTCTACTGTGGCCTCAAGCCACTCCAGTACATTTTTCATCTTAGTCCTCTTTCATGCATTAATAAACGTTGCCGAAAAAAATTATAGCACATAACATCCAAAAAAAATGTCATGCGCTATCGAATTAAGAATTCTTAAGAAAGCCTTAATATTTCTCTGTATGTTTTTCTATATTTGATTCTCCTATTAAATATATCGGTCTGTCCTTTGCCTCGAGATATAACTTCGACAGATAAAGCCCAAGTATCCCTATACTAAGAAGCTGTATGCCGCCGATAAAAAGAATGATAACCACCGTTGATGCCCATCCTGCTACCGGATCACCAAACACAAGTCTTCTGATTATGATAAAAAGCATGGCTGCTATCGCCACAATAAAACTGAATACTCCCGCTATGGATGCTATGTATAGCGGTGCGTTGGAAAATGCCACTATTCCGTCAAGGCTATACAAAAAAAGCTGCCAGAATGACCATTTTGTCTCACCTGCCACCCTGTTTACATTCTCAAACTCAAGCCACTTCACCTTGAAGCCTACCCATCCGAACAGTCCCTTTGAAAACCTGTTGTATTCCTTAAGTGACAGCAGTGCATCCACATATTTCCTGTTCATAAGCCTGTAGTCGCGTGCACCATCAACCATATTGGCCTTTGATATTCTGCTCATAAGCCTATAAAATTTTCTTGCGAAAAAAGACCTGATCGGTGGCTCACCCTTTCTTGTCACCCGCCTCGTGCCTACTGCATCATATCCATCCTTAGTCAGTACATGATACATCTTTGGAAGCATTTCCGGGGGATCCTGTAGGTCTGCATCCATTATTGCAACATATTCCCCCACAGCATGCTGCAGGCCTGCATACATGGCTGCCTCCTTGCCGAAATTGCGCGAAAAGGATATGTACTTCACACCGGAATCATTTGCTGAAAGCTCCTTTGCGACATCGAGCGTCCCATCTGATGAGCCATCATCTACTATAATCAGCTCATAGGACACTCCCGCTGTCTCACGTTCTTGACTCATCTCATTCAGCACCTGAGTTATTTTATTATAAAAAAGAGGCAGAGCCTCTTTCTCGTTAAAGCATGGTACAACAATGCTTATCTTATTTTTTTCCATATCAGCCACCCTGCATATAATATCAAATAAATAAAAAATCCAATTGCTGCTCCTGCCGTATTGGTCACAAAATCATCCAGCTGGCAATATCCCCTGCCTGTGATTAGCTGCGTATACTCAATTGATGCGCTTATAAAAGCACCAACAGGTATTGTAAACCATCTCATCCAATTTTTAAAAACCAGCGGAAACAAAAACCCAAATGGTATAAACAATACTATATTTTCTATAAAATAAGCGTGCATCTGAAGTGTCATGCCCCATGTGCTCCACAGCACCATATCGGCGACACCTGTTCGGCTTCCCGGCTCCCTTGAATAATACACTATCATTATAAGTGTATACATATAAGCCACAAATGTGCCGCAGAACAGCATATGCCAGATTTTGCCCACTATCTTTTTTCTTCTCTCATCTGCCTGTGATACATCTCTCATTGTGAAAAGATATCGCAGCAGACAAACAAAAATATACATCGCAATGCAGATTAATGCCAGATATACTGCTAACGGAAGATATTTGAACTTTTCCTGTATGTCTCTTATTATATAGTCCTTTAAACTCAATGTCTTTTTTTATGCTCCTTGTAGGCACGAATGAACTCCAGCTGTCGTTCATCGTCCTTTTTCTGTTCGTCATCTGACATATGACTTACTTTAATAATTATACACAATATTATACCAATTACAATAATACCGGCACATAATATAAAAATAATTAAGATTCCAGGCATAAAATATTCTCTCCTCAGATTTAATTATATCCACTTTATTTATCTTAATTCACTTACTTATGAACACATATAACAACAAAAGCTGCATGATATTCTCACACAGCTTTTGTATATTATGTATATTATCCTTGGCATTATCCTTTATTTTAATTTTGCAACAACCATATCCACATATTTCTGGCAGATTTCCTCGCTCTCTGCCTCAACCATGACACGGATAACAGGCTCTGTACCCGACTCACGCACAAGTATACGTCCTGTATCACCTAGTTCTGCAGTAACCTGTTCGATGGCTGCCTGAACATCAGGGTTTGCAAGTGCCTCCGCCTTGTCAGCCACACGCACATTCTGAAGTACCTGTGGGTAGATACAAAGTCCCTCACAGAGCTGGCTCATCTTCTGTTTCCTAGCCATCATGACCTCCATCATCTTAAGGCTGGTAAGGATACCATCACCTGTTGATGCATACTTAGAGAAGATGATATGTCCTGACTGCTCTCCGCCGATGCGGCAACCGTTCTGCTGCATGTACTCGTATACATATTTATCACCTACTGCAGTCTTTGCGTAGCCGATTCCTATCTCATCAAAGGCCTTGTAGAGTCCAAAGTTTGACATAACAGTTGTTACAACAGTATTGTTATCAAGCTTTCCTCTTTCTTTCATGTACTTTCCATAAATGTAAAGGATATGATCTCCTGTGATTACATTTCCGAGCTCGTCTACACAGAGACATCTGTCAGCATCTCCATCATATGCGAAGCCTACATCAAGACCATTGTCCACTACATATTTCTGTAAGCCCTCAATATGTGTAGAGCCTGCATTATTATTGATGTTGAGACCATTTGGCTCATTGTTAATAACATAGCACTTTGCTCCGAGTGCCTCAAAAACAGACTTTGCCATGTTCCATGAGCTTCCGTTGGCACAGTCAAGACCAACCTTCATGCCCTTGAATGAATATACTCCGAGTGAGATGAGATATCCCATGTAACGGTTACGGCCTGCCACATAGTCCACTGTGCATCCAATAGCGTCCTTATGTGCATAAGGCAGCTCCTTCCACTCCTGCCCAAACAGGCGGAGCTTGCCGTCTATATAGTCCTCGACAAGGAGAATTGTCTCCTCATCCATCTTCTCTCCATTGCCGTTGATAAGCTTGATTCCGTTATCATAGTATGGATTGTGGCTTGCTGAAATCATGATTCCACAATCAAAATCATCGGTTCTTGCTACATATGCCACTGATGGAGTTGTGGTAACGTGTAATAGATATGCATCTGCTCCCGATGCTGTAAGTCCTGATACAAGTGAATACTCAAACATATAGCTTGAACGTCTTGTATCCTTTCCTATTACTATCTTTGCCGGCTCGTCGAGCTGCTTCTGTTTCTTAAGCTCTCCATAATACCAGCCTAAAAATCTACCGATCTGATATGCATGCTCTGCTGTTAAATTGACATTAGCTTCTCCACGGAAGCCGTCTGTTCCAAAGTATTTTCCCATTGTTTTCCCCTTGTGAAATTTATTTTTGTATTATTATACACTTAATAAATATCTTTGTGTAGTAAAATAACATTATTTGTTAAATAATTATAATACTAAAAGAAGATTTTCCCTAAATATGATAAAATTAACATATGTATATAAATCAAAGCTACATAGATATCTTATGACACTCCATATAATATCTCTTCTCATTCGCTTCTCCGATTGAGAATGTCTTTCTAGGCAGCACCCCACCCGCATTGATTGCAGGGAATAATGTGCTCTTGTCTATCGACTGAAGAAAGATTCCACATCCCTTAGTCTCCTTAACCAATCCGTGAAGTGCTTCATCACCATGAATATAGTCAATCGACACATTATCATGTATCTCAAGATACTTATCTAAAATACCCTGGAGTATCTCAACCGGGAGGCGGTCACCTCTATTTGTGATATTAATTCCGGAATTCTTTATTGCGGTAACGCCTGATTCAACATACTCAAATACTATCTCATCGCCCTCAGCGCTCTCAAGTCCTTGTTTTGTGATTTCAGCTTCGAAAAACGACAGCATGTCCTTTACATCAACATTTTTAAGCAGTCTGTGAATAGGCTTAAACCCAAGTGCCTCACTGTGCAGATTACAGATTTCCACAAGAGCATGCCTTGCAGGATGGTTTTTCAACTGCTCCTCTGTGAATTTTCCTGATTTTTTGATATTTTCCCAACAGGTCTTCGCTGTTGCAAGCGAATGGTTTCCATCACCTACTGCAAACAAAAAGCCTCCACAGCTATTCTGTTTTGCTGCAAATGCCTCTGTCACCTGCTTTGCTGCCTCACCCTCGATAGCATAGCCGCGGATATGTCCGCCACCCTGCATGAGCTCTGTATCGTAAAGCTTACGAAGAGTATCCCTGATAGCATACACATACTCGATTATTCCATGCTTTACAGCTGCTATATTTACTGCATCTTCCTGTGTAGCACCCTGGCATCCATCAATATTTTGTCTGTCTATAGGATCATCAACAAGCAGCATAACATGTGGCAGCTCAATAGCTGCATTCTCTCTTATTTTCACTCTCGGAGGTATACGTGAGATTACTGTTCCCTCTGTTGCTCTGATGAGAGTCTTCTTTTTCAGGTCGAAATCATAGTCATCAAGATCAATAAGTCCTACTATTCCAAGACGCACCCCTGACTCCGTAGTACGCTCAACAAGCACGTAGCCATCTGCCACCGCTTGCTTTAAGGTTCCATCTTTGAGATATGTATCCATAGTGGTATTAATATATTTGATTCTCTCGTCATCTGTCATTGAAGCATATTTTGTTTTCCTGCCGGTTTCTTTGTCATTTTTGACACCATCCCCTGACGAATTGCAATCATTCTCCTGATTCTCAATTGTTCCCAGATATATTTCGGGAAACACCACATTAAGCGTTGACGGTGCATCAGCCACATACTTTTCCACAGCATCCCAATAATCAGCCTGACTTGTGAACTGGTCACAGGCGATAACTGACCATTTTTCCATATCTATACCATCGTTTGGCAAAAGAATATTTGCCGGATTGAAACAATTTGACATATTCCTCTAATCTCCTTTTTGTG
>CECA01019622.1_pt1 | contig 15075 bp, 14 predicted proteins | sample 557351 | NCBI WGS metagenome assembly CECA01 (sample SAMEA3182051, study PRJEB8094) | gut metagenome | biome: human; feature: gut; material: Stool; isolation source: human stools | place: Canada | collected 2012-03-07 | reverse complement strand
TGATGGCCTCGGTGCAGGAGGCGGCGGTGTTATCGGTCGGGATGTAGAGCACATCGCACTCGGAGCAGGCGGTAGCGGTGACGTTTGCAACATCGTTGGAGTCTGCGAAGGTGAATTCCTTGACCTCAAGGCCGAGTTCCTCGAACATCGGGGTGATGGTGTCAGCCTGGAACTTGGAGTTGGGCTCGCCGGAGCAGTAGAGGATGCCTACGACCTTTGCGTCGGGGCAGAGCTCCTTGAGCACTGCGGCCTGACCGTCGAGCGGAGCGAGGTCGGAGGTGCCGGACACGTTGAAGCCGGTAGCGCCGGTCCAGTCGCTTATCTCAAGCGCGGAGCCGTAGTCGGTGACGGAGGTGCCGAGGATGGGGATCTCATTGGTAGCAGCGACTGCCGCGAGCAGCGCGGGAGTTGCGTTTGCCATGATGAGGTCAACGTCGTCGGAGACGAACTGGTTGACGATGACGGAGCAGGTAGCGGGATCGCCGGAGGCGTTGCCCTCTTGGAAGGTGACCTTGTCGCCGAGCTTGTCGGTCAGAGCCTGCTTAAAGCCTTCGGTCGCGGCGTCAAGCGCGTCATGCTGGACGAGCTGGCAGATGCCGACGACAAAGGTCTGATCTGCGGCGGCGTCGGAGGGAGCGGAGCTCTCTTCGGCGGCGGGAGCTTCGGTCGGATCCGCAGCCGGGGCGGCGGTATTGCCGCAAGCGCACAGCGCAAGCAGCATCACGAGGGTACACAGTACAGCGGTGAGTTTTTTCAGGCTTTTCATTTTTCATATCTCCTTGTCTTTGCTCGCAACGGAAAAATTAAAAGTGCCGCACAAACAAGCGTTTGTGCGGCACCCTAAAAGCAGCTTGAATATCAAACATCGGGCAAATCATCGCAGCACAAAGCGCTATTACTTTTCTGCATAAAAAAGTAATAGAAATAGCCGTATGCAAATGCGAAGCAATTAGCCTTCATTTTCTCTGCCTCCGTTGTTGATGGGCACACTTTACTCCTTTTAGGTGCTAAAGTCAAGAGGGAATTTTAATTTTTTTCAAAAATTTTTTTTCGCCCCGACTCAGACCATGATCCCGCGCTTCTTCGCCTCGAACAGCAGTTCGTCGCGGAAATCGGGGTGCGCTATCGAGATGAGCTGGCGCGCGCGGGACGCGAGGCTCTGCCCGCGCAGGTGCGCGATGCCGTACTCGGTGACGACATAGTCCACGTCGTTTTTGCTCGTGGTGCAGACCGCGCCGGGCGTAAGGCTCGCGCAGATCTTGCTTATCGTGCCCTTGGTGGTAGATGCAAAGGCGATGAAGCTCTTGCCGCCCTTCGACTGGCACGCGCCGCGGACGAAGTCGATCTGGCCGCCGGAGCCGGACATATGCTTTGTGCCTATGCTCTCCGCGCAGACCTGACCGAAGAGGTCGACCTCGATGGCGGAGTTTATGGATATCATGTTGTCATTCTGACAGATGACCGCCGGATCGTTGACATAGTCAACAGGCAGGATGGCGATGGCGGGGTTATCGTCGATATAGTCGTATATCCGCTGCGAGCCGTAGGCGAAGGTCGTGACGGTCTGGCCGCGGTGTATCTGCTTGCGGCTGTTGTTGACCGCGCCGCACTCGATAAGCTCGACCATGGAGTCGGTGAACAGTTCGGTGTGGATGCCGAGGTCGTGCTTGGATTTGAGCGCCATGCCCGTCGCGTCGGGTATCGCGCCGATGCCGAGCTGGATGCAGGCGCCGTCGGGTATCTGCTCGGCGATGATGTTGCCTATCGTCTCGCTGACGGGGTCGATCTTTGCCGGAGCCATGACGGGCAGCGGTGCGTTGTGCTCGATAAGCCCGTCAACGCGGCTGATGTGCACCTGTCCGCCGCAGATGGCGCGGGGCTGGAAGCTGTTGACCTCGAGGAACACACGCTTCGTGCGGTCGAGCAGCGCCTCGGTGTAGGAATTCGCGGTGGCGAGGCTGAAATATCCGTGCTTGTCCATCGGCGAGACGGAGAGCAGCACGACGTCATACTCGTAGTTCTCGCGGATGAGCTTGGGAATGTCGCGGTAGTAGGCCGGAAGAATATCCGCCCAGCCGCCGTTTATCGCGCGGCGCGCTCCACCGCCTGAGAACCACGACATACCGGTCATCTTTCCGCGCAGGGACTCGTCGGCATAGAACTCGAAGGGGTAGGCGTCGAGTATCGTCTGCACGGTCAGTCCGTCCAGCGCGCCGTCGGCCGCGCGGCGGGCTATCGCGGAGACTATCGCCGGCGCCGCGGACACGGAGGTGTCCATGCCAATGCTCCAGCCGCTCTCAACGCGCGCCGCCAGCTCGTCGGCGGTCGTCAGCTTTTCCGCATACATTTTTGTGTAGTCAGTCATACTTGTACCTCCGGATTTATGTAAATTTTTTGATGTTTAAAAACCCGTTTTACGCAAAAGGCCACCCTCGCGGATGGCCTTTTTGATTACTCTTCGTTGTCAGCAAGTATGTCCTCGCCTATTTTATACACGTTGCCCGCGCCGACGGTGAGCACGATGTCGCCCGGTTCAAGCGTCTCGCGCAGGGCGGCCTCAAGCCCGTCAAAGGTCGGGAAGAAGCGCGCGCCGTCTATCTTCGCGGCAAGATCCGCGGAAGAGATACCGATGGTGTTTTTCTCGCGCGCGGCGTATATCTCCGCGAGGAAGAGGACATCGGGGCGCTTGAGCTGCGTGACGAAATCGTCAAACAGCGCCGCAGTGCGGGAGTAGGTATGGGGCTGGAAGACGACGATGGAGCGCTTGTAATTTAGCGTCTCCACGGTGTCCAGCAGCGCCTTCAGCTCGCCCGGATGGTGGGCATAGTCGTCATACACGTCCGCGCCGTTATACTTGCCCTTGAACTCGAAGCGGCGTCCCGCGCCGTTGAAGCCGGCAAGGCCGTACTTGACGGCGTTGGGGCGGATGCCGAGGCAGATGGACGCAGCGGTCGCGGCGAGGGCGTTCTTCACGTTGTGCATCCCAGGGACATGCAGGGTGACATCCGTAAACTTTCTGCCCTTATACATAATATCAAAGCTCGAATTTGCGCCGACAAACTGAATATTTTCCGCATAAACATCGGCCTTATCCGTCAGGCCGAAGGTGATGATACGGCGGGGAACGCCGCGCAGAGCCTCCATGGTGTTCGCGTCCTCGGCGTTGGCGACGACGCATCCGTCCTCCGGAGTGCGCAGCGCAAACTCACGGAAGGAGTGCTGCACGTCGGCCAGATCCTTGAAGAAATCCAGATGGTCGGCCTCGATGTTGAGGATGACGGCGACGGTCGGGTGGAAGGACAGGAAGGAGTTATAGTACTCGCAGGCTTCCATGATTATCGTGTTGCCGCGGCCGACGCGGTGCCCCGCATTCAGAAGCGGCAGCGTGCCGCCGATCATAACGGTCGGGTCGCGGTCGGCAGCCATGAGGATATGGGTGCACATGGAGGTGGTAGTGGTCTTGCCGTGGGTGCCGGAGATGCACAGGGCGTTGCTGTAGCCCTTGGATATTGCGCCCCAAGCCTGTGTCCGCTCGAACACGGGGATGCCCAGCTCATGCGCGCGGATTATCTCCGGATTGTCATCATGCACAGCAGCCGTGCGCACGACGAATTCGATATCGTCGGTGATATTAGCGGCGTCATGCCCGACATGGACATGGATACCATGGGCGCGCAGGGACACGACGTTCGGGTTCTCGTTCATATCCGAACCCACAACGCTGATGCCCATGCCCTTGAGCACCTCGGCCAGAGACGACATCGAGACACCGCCTATGCCGACCAGATGCCCCTTTCTGCCGGGAGATAAGTAATTGTCAAACTCTATCATAAAAATCGCTCCAAATCTGGTAAATACGTGCCGGATAAATACGATCGTCAAAATGCCGCCGTGCGGCTCCCGATACGCGGAATGCTCTTGATGTTGACGCCGTGAAATGATAAAATAACAGTGGAAGCATACTCCGGCTCAAAAACTGACGCTGGTATTATAATACCCATTCCGGCTCATTGCAAGCATATATTGTGTTGTATGGCCTTATATCTCGGTAAAAATCATACGAGGAGTGTGTATATGGCGAACGTAAGCCCTCCCAAATATGTAAAGCATATCCTTATAACGCTCCAGTCGCGCGGCCATGCGGCGTATCTCGTAGGCGGCTGCGTGCGCGACATGATCCTCGGCGTGCATCCGCAGGACTGGGATATCTGCACCAGCGCCCTGCCGGAGCAGACGCTGGAAATTTTTCCGAACTCCCGCCCGACGGGGCTGAAGCACGGCACCGTGACCGTATACGTCAATTCCCGCTCCGTCGAGGTCACTACCTTCCGCAGCGACGGAGCCTATGCCGACCACCGGCACCCTGCCGCGGTGAGCTTCGTCGGCGATCTTACGACCGACCTCAGCCGCCGCGACTTCACGATGAACGCCATCGCCCTCCCGCCCGACGGGCTGGTCGCCGACCCCTTCGGCGGCGTGGACGACATAAAGAACAGGATCATCCGCTGTGTCGGCTATCCCGAACTGCGCTTTGAGGAGGACGCACTGCGCATGTTCCGCGCGCTCAGGTTCTCCGCGCGCCTCGGCTTCACGATCGAAGAAAAAACGCTTGCCGCGATAGAGAAAAAGGCTCCGCTCGCCGCCTCGCTCGCGCCGGAGCGCGTGCGGGATGAGGTGGAAAAGATCCTGCTCACCCGCTCGCCCGAGATGGTGTATACGCTCATAGAGCTGGGTCTGCTCGACGCGTTTCTGAAAAAGCGCATGCCAGAGCCCTGGCGGCTGCACCGGCTGGGCTCGATACAGCGCAAGGCGATGCCGCGCTGGGCGGCTCTGTGCTGCGCGCTGGAGAAGTTCGGCTGCATAGATTCCGCCGAGGAATTTCTCGCCGCGCTGCGGCTCGACAGCCGGACGATACGCTGCTGCTCAAACGCCGAAGTGCTTGTAAAGCAGCCGAAGCCCGCCGACAAGGCAGCGTGGAAGCGCGCACTATGCGCCTACGGGGTGGACAGCGTGAGCTGCGCCGCACAGTGCTACGATGCTTTCAGCGGCGGCGGAAGCGCGCGGGAGCTGCGCGCAGTCCTGAAGAGCGGCGAATGCTTCTCGATGAAGCACCTCGCCGTCACCGGCGACGATCTGCTCGAGCTTGGTCTGCGCGGCAGAGAGCTGGGCGACATGCTGCGCTTCCTGCTTGATTACGTTATGGAATATCCGGCGAACAACCGCCGCGAGCTGCTGCTGACGCTTGCCAGAGGCACGGAGGAATAGAAAGATGGACAGCTGGAAACTTTTAAAATCGGAATGCGCCGGCTGCTCGCGCTGCGAGCTGTGCGAGACGCGGACTAATCTCGTGTTCGGCGTCGGCAATGAGGCCGCCGAGGTCATGTTCATCGGCGAAGGCCCAGGCGAGCAGGAGGACCTGCAGGGCGAGCCGTTCGTCGGCCCCGCAGGAAAGCTTCTCGATACGATGCTGGAGCTTATTGACCTTGACCGCTCAAAGGTGTATATTGCCAACGTCGTCAAATGCCGCCCTCCTCGCAACCGCGACCCGCAGCCCGCGGAGCAGGACGCCTGCGCCGAATGGCTTGAACGGCAGATCGCGCTCGTCAACCCTCGTCTCATCGTATGCCTCGGGCGCATCGCCGCGATGGCCATGATAAAGCCGGATTTCCGCATCACGCGCGAGCACGGCCAGTGGTTTGCGCGCGACGGCAGGCGGTACATGGCGATGTACCACCCCTCCGCCCTGCTGCGCGATCCGTCGAAGAGGCCGGAGACCTTTGAAGATCTCGTCTCCCTGCGGCAGGCGATCCGCGAGGCGTGCAATATATACTGACGCAAAAAATTACAGCAAAAGAAAGGTACTCATGATCAGATTTACTCCCATAAAGCTCTCCGACAAGTCCTGGGTGGACGAGATCGTGATGAGTGAAAACAGCCCCAGCGCCGACTACAATTTCGGCAATATCTACATCTGGGACAAGCACTTCAAGCAGCTGACCGCCCGCTGCGGCGACCGCATGCTCACCAAGCTCCGCTATGACGGCAAGCCGACCTTCGTTTTCCCGATCGGCTCCGGCGAGCTGCGCCCCGCAATAGAGGCGCTGCGCGAATTCGCCGCGTGGCGCGGCTATCCGTTCTGTCTGCGCGGCATAACCGAGCGGCACCGCGAGATGCTCGAGGCGGAATACCCCGGCCGCTTCGACTACACCGAGGACGTGAACAACGCCGACTACATCTATCTCGCCGAAAAGCTTGCGACCTACTCCGGCAAGGCGCTGCACGGCAAGAAGAACCACTGCAACCGTTTCGAGGCGGAGTACGACTGGCGCTTTGTACCCATGACGCGCGAGCTTATACCGGCCTGCATGGACATGCTGTCGGTCTGGTCGGAAGATAACGCCGCCCGTCTCGACCCCAGCATAGCCTATGAGCACGACGCGATAATCCGCGCCTTCGCCGCCTTTGAGCAGCTCGGCCTTGAGGGCGGAGTGCTCTACGCAAACGGCGAGATAATGGGCTTCACCATGGGCGAGTTCGCGAGCCGCGACACCTTTGACGTGCACTTTGAGAAGGCGCGCGTCGATATAAACGGCGCGTACCCGATGGTGTGCCGCGAGCTGACGCGAATGCTGATGGCAAAGCACCCGAACCTGAAATACATGAACCGCGAGGACGACATGGGGCTCGAATCCCTGCGCACCTCCAAGCTGTCGTATAAACCGGAGTATTTGCTGAAAAAATACACCGCGAGGTGGCTCGACGAATGAACGGAAAATTTCTCATACGCGGGTACGCGCCCGCCGACGAGGCGGCGCTGACCGCGCTGTGGAAGCGCTGCTTCGGGGACAGCGAGGAGCTGATACACGGCTTCTTCGCCCTGCTGCCGGAGCTTGGCGCGGGAGTCACGGCGGAGCTTGACGGCAAGCCCGTCGGCATGGCCTTCGCCATATGCGGCATGGCTCTCTCGAGCGGTGAAAAGTGCGGGTATATCTACGCCGTCGCCGTTGACGAAAGCTGCCGCGGCTTCGGCTCGGGCGCGGCGCTGACCCGTGCCGCGGCAGACGCGGCGCGCGGTCTCGGCGCGGAGATCATATGTACGCTCCCCGCCGAAGCCTCGCTCTATCCGTGGTATGAGAAGCTGATCTCCACACGCTTCACGCTCTGCCGCCGCCGCGGCATCATCCCTGCTGGGAAGGCGCGCGGCTTTGCTCCGCTCAGCACCGCGGAATATAACGCGCGGCGCGAAGCGCTCCTCGCGGATACGCCGCACCTGACCGTGAATGACGCGTGTGCAGAGCTTCTGCGCCTGCTGTGCGAAGCCTACGGCGGCGGGCTGTTCGCCGTGGACGGCGGCATCGCGGCGGGATATCTCGAAGACGACTCCTGCCTGATACGCGAGCTTATCTGCCCGGACGACCTGCGCGCAGAAAACGCCGCGGCGCTCGCGCGGCAGCTCGGCGCGGCCAAAGCGGAGCTGTGCTCCCCCGCTCCCAGCGGCAATAGCTTCGTCGCGCTCGACAGGAGCATCCCGCGGGACACGGTCTGGAACATTGCCTTTGACTGATTTAACATTTCTGTAACACTTACACGGTTTATTACGAAACATCTTACTGGTATATTAATAATTGTAAGTAACAGTTTTTCATCTTTTTCATTTTGTCCTCAACCATATAACGAAAAGGAACGGCTCTCCTCCGTTCCTTTTCGTTTTTTCTGGAGAAAAAATCCTGCGCGGCATATATTTCTTGTTCGCGCGGAGATTGCGTGGTATAATTCGATATTATGATATAATTGATGTAATTATATTTATTAATGTGTATCATCGGCTTCCCGCTCCGGGCAGCCGCATTGACTTAAATTTTGTATAGAAAGAGGCGTATATATATGTGCGGAATAGTAGGCTACGCAGGCCGCGAGCAGGCGGCACCGATACTTCTGGACGGACTTGAGCGGCTTGAATACCGCGGCTACGACTCAGCGGGCATCGCCGTCCTATCGGAAAACGCGGGGCTGCAGGTCAAGAAGGCCAAAGGCCGCCTGAAAGTTCTCAACGCGATGATCGACGGCGGGCGCAGCGTTGACGGCTTCATCGGCGTGGGGCACACCCGCTGGGCGACGCACGGCGAGCCGAACTACATAAACTCCCACCCCCACACCAGCGAACAGGGCAAGATAGCTCTGGTTCACAACGGCATCATCGAAAACTACGTCGAGATAAAGGACTTCCTCATCTCCCGCGGAGTGCATTTCTGCTCCGACACGGACACCGAGGTCGTCGCGCAGCTGCTTGAGTATTACTACCTCATCAGCGGCGATCTGCTCGGCTCCGTCTACAAGGTGCTCGACCGCATCGAGGGCGCGTACGCGCTGGGCATCCTCTGCGCCGACATGCCGGACACCTTCATCGCCGCGCGCAAGGACGCGCCGCTGCTGCTGGGCTACGGCGAGGGCTGCAACTTCATCGCCTCCGATGTCACCGCAATAATCAAGCACACCAGAGACATCTCCTACATGGACGACGGCGAGGTCGCGGTCGTCACCGCGGACGAGATCCAGGTGTTCGACGCGCTGGGGCAGCCGGTCGAGAAGCAGCACAGCTATGTTGACTGGGACGTCAGCGCGGCCGAGAAGGGCGGCTACGCGCACTTCATGTTCAAGGAGATCATGGAGCAGCCCGAAGCGGTCCGCAAGACCATATCACCTCGTATTAAAAACAAACTCATCGAGTTTGAAGAACTGTCTCTCAGTGACGAATATATAGCCTCCCTCAGCAAGATATTCATAATCGCCTGCGGCTCGTCATACCATGTCGGTATGGTAGGGCGCTATAATCTCGAGCGCCTGCTCCGCAAGCCCGTCGAGGTCATGCTCGCGTCCGAATTCCGATACGCCGATCCCCTCGTGGACGAGCACACCCTCGTCGTCGTCATTAGCCAGTCAGGCGAAACGCTCGACTCCATGGCCGCGCTGCGCGAGGCAAAGTCCCTCGGCGCGCGCATACTCTCGATCGTCAATGTCGTCGGCAGTTCCATCGCCCGCGAGTCGGACGATGTGCTCTACACTTGGGCGGGGCCTGAGATCGCCGTCGCAACGACGAAGGCATACAGCACCCAGCTCGTCCTGCTGGACATGTTCGGCGTGTGGCTGGCGAAGAAGACCGGCAGCATAAAGCCCTCCGACTATGCGCTCATAGTCGAGGAGCTGCTCGCCCTGCCGGAAAAGATGGAGAGCGTGCTGGAGAACATTGACGAGATAAAATACCTCGCTTCCCGCTATTTTAACCACAATTCCGTATTTTATATTGGCCGTAATCTCGACTACGCCCTCGGCCTTGAGGGCAGCCTCAAGCTCAAGGAGATATCCTATATCCACTCCGAGGCCTACGCCGCGGGCGAGCTGAAGCACGGCACGATATCCCTCATCGAGGAGGGAACACTCGTCGTCGCGCTGTGCACCTATGCGCCGCTTTTCGACAAGGCTGTGTCGAACATCGTCGAGGTTCAGGCGCGCGGCGCGGACGTTATCGCGCTGACGACCGAGGGCAGGCGGCGCCAGATGGGCAAGACCGTTGAAAACGTGCTGACCGTGCCCGACACGCACCTCATCCTCCAGCCCTCGCTGGGCGTCATCCCGCTCCAGCTCTTTGCCTACTACGTTGCGCTTCAGCGCGGCTGCGATATCGACAAGCCGCGCAACCTCGCAAAATCCGTCACCGTTGAATAAAATCCGCATGGAGGCTAACCATGAATCTCAGAGCGATACTCGCAATACTGTTATGCAAATTTCTCCGCTTTGTCTCGCGCGTGCTGCATCGCGGCGGCACGGCCATGCCCGGCAGATTTGCGCTTAAAGTCTGCCCGAACCTGCTGAGTATACTCAGCCGCGACGTGAAAACCGTCGCCATCACGGGCACGAACGGCAAGACTACCAGCTCCCGCATGGTGGAGCAGGCCTTTGCGGACGCGGGGCTGAGCTATTTTGCAAACCGCTCCGGCGCGAACCTCATCAGCGGCATCACGACGGAATTCGTGATGAACAGCACGCTCGGCGGCAAGCCTAAGAAGGAATACGCCGTCATCGAGTGCGACGAGGCCGCCGCGCGGCGCACCTTCGGGCAGCTGCGCCCCAAGGTCGTCATGGTGACGAACCTCTTCCGCGATCAGCTTGACCGCTACGGCGAGGTTACGCACACGCTGGAAAACATCCGCGAAGGTCTTAAAGCCGTTCCTGATGCGACGCTGTGCCTCAACGCCGACTGCTCGCTGACCTCCTCGCTCGCGGGCGATCTGCCGAACCGTGTTGTCTGGTTCGGCATCGAACAGGGCGCCGCACCCTCCCGCGCAAAGTCCGAGATATCCGACGCGACGCACTGCATCCGGTGCAAGACCGAATACGAATACGACTATATAACCTACGGCCACCTCGGCGGCTTCCGCTGCCCGAAGTGCGGCTACCGCCGCCACCACGCGGATTACGCCGTGACGGACATCGTCGAGCAGCGCGCCGACGGCAGCACCGTCGTCATGGACATCATGTGCGAGCGGCGCGTCGTGGATATAAACCTCCCCGCGATGTACAACATCTATAACGCCGCGGGCGCCGTCGCCGCCGTGACGCAGATGGGTCTGTCGGCGGACGACGCGGTGAAGGCGCTGGCCGGATTCAAGTGCGGCTTCGGCCGTATGGAGCAGTTCAAGCTCGGCGGCGGCGCGAAGATGATGCTTGTGAAAAACCCCGCCGGCTGCAATCAGGTAGTGGAATTTCTGCAGAATATAAAGGAAAAATTCGTCCTCGTCGTCTGCCTGAACGACCGCGGTGCGGACGGCACGGATATCTCGTGGGTCTGGGACGTCGATTTTGAGGCGCTCTCCGGCATCGCCGGACGCATCGGCAGGATCATCGTCTCCGGCGACCGCGCGCCGGATATGGCCGTGCGCATCAAGTACGCCGGCATCGCGCCGGAGCACATCGAGATCGAGCGCGACTACGAAAAGCTCGTCTCCGGACTTGAAAAGCAGAGTCTGCCGGTGTTCATCATGCCGACCTACACCGCGATGCTGGAGCTGCGCGAGGTGCTGATAAAGCACTGCGGCGGTGCGGAATTCTGGGAATGAGGTGAGCTGTCATGGAACTTAAAATATGCCACATGTACCCCGACGTGCTGAATCTCTACGGCGACCGCGGCAACGTCATATGCATGAGAAGCCGCCTTGAGCGCCGCGGGATAGACTGCGCGGTCACGCGCCTGCCGATCGGCTCGGCGGCGAGCCTCGCGGGCTTCGACCTCGTGTTCATCGGCGGCGGGCAGGACTTCGAGCAGCAGGTGCTGCTCGACGATCTGCACCGCGGCAAGGCGCAGGAGATAAGAGCCGCCATCGCAGACGGCGTGACCTTCCTGACCATCTGCGGCGGCTACCAGATGCTCGGCAGCTATTACGAGACCTATGACGGCCAGCGCTGCGACTTTATCGGCGCGCTCGATCTGTATACCGTCGGCAGCAAAACGCGCATGATCGGCAACTATAAATTCAAATGCGGCGAAGCCGCGGGCGGCAGCGTTGTCGTCGGCTTCGAAAACCACAGCGGCAAGACCCATCTGGGCCACGGCGTGGAGCCGCTGGGCACGGTTCTCGCAGGCTTCGGCAACAACGGCGAAGACGGCACCGAGGGCGCACACTACAAAAACGTGTTCGGCACATACAGCCACGGCCCCATGCTGCCGAAGAACCCCGAATTCTGCGACATGCTGCTTGCTACCGCGCTTGAGCACCGCTACGGGAAAGCGGAGCTTGCCCCGCTCGACGATACGCTTGAGCTTCTCGCGCACGACGAGATGTGCGCGCGGGTGAACTGACGGCACGGCTCGATTACACTCACACGGAGACAGAGATATGATAAGATTTTATAATGGCCGCGTGCTGAGTTTTTCCGGTGGGCTGAAGATATCAGACGCCGAGGTCTGGACGGACGGCGGCGTGATAACCCATGTCGGGGCGGCAAATGAGGACATGCCCGCCTTTGAGCGCGAGATTGACCTCAAGGGCGACCTTCTTATCCCCGGCTTCAAGGACGCGCACACGCACACCGCGATGACCTTCCTGCGCTCCTTCGCCGACGATATGCCGCTCGACCGCTGGCTGAGCGAGCAGGTCTGGCCAAATGAGGCGAAGCTGACCGACGAGAGCGTGTACATCTTCACGCAGCTCGGCATAATGGAATACCTCAGCAGCGGCATCACCGCGAGCTTTGACATGTACGTCCACAACGAAGCCTACGCCAAGGCCAACATCGACAGCGGCTTCCGCACGGTGATATGCTCCGGCCTGAACAACTTTGACCGCGACGTCGAAAACATCGAGCGCGAATACCTGCGCTTCAACTCCCTGCACGAACTGGTGTCCTACAGGCTCGGCATCCACGCGGAGTACACCACCTCTCCCGAGCGCATGGAATACATGGCAGGGCTTGCCGAGAAATACCGCGAGCCGTGCTTCATGCACTGCGCCGAGACAAAGGCCGAAGTCGACGGCTGCATCGAGCGCTACGGTCTGACCCCGCCGATGCTGCTGGAAAAAATGGGGCTGTTCCGCTACGGCGGCGGCGGCTACCACTGTACATGGATGAGCGAGGACGATCTGAAGCTCTTCGCCGAGAAGGGGCTGTGGGCGATCACGAACCCCGCCTCGAACCTCAAGCTCGCAAGCGGCATCGCACCGGTCACGAAAATGCTTGAGCGCGGCATAAATATGGCCATCGGCACCGACGGCGCGGCCAGCAACAACGCGCTGGACATGTTCCGCGAGATGTACCTCGCCGCGGCGCTGCAGAAGGTCTATGAGCACGACGCTTCCGCCTGCCGCGCGGAGGACGTGCTGAAAATGGCCTGTGTCGGCGGAGCGCGCGCAATGGGGCTTCCAGACTGCGACGATATTGCCGTCGGCAAGCGCGCCGACCTCGTGGTCATAAACCTGCGCCGCCCGAACATGCAGCCGCTCAACAACATCGCGTCGAACATCGTGTACGCAGGCTCGAAGGAGAACGTGCGGCTGACGATGGTCAACGGCCGCATCCTCTACGAAAACAGCGAATTCTTCATCGGCGAGCAGCCGGAGTATATATACGCCGCCGCGAACGCGTTCATGGAGGCGATACGGAAATGAGACGCATCGACCTGCATGTGCACACCACCGCGTCGGACGGGACGTTCACGCCCGCTCAGGTCGTGGAGCTGGCGCGCGACGCCGGGCTTTCCGCCATTGCGATAACCGATCACGACACCGTGTCCGGCTATGCCGAGGCCGCGAAGCGCGGTGCGGAGCTTGGTGTGGAGATAGTCCCCGGCATCGAGATAAGCACGAAGTACGGCGGAGCCGTGCACGTGCTGGGCTATTACATTGACATGGAGTCGGACGGGCTGCATCATATCCTCGACTGGATAGTTGAGGATCGCGACACGCGCGGGCGGAAAATGGCGGAGCTGATGGCCGCCGACGGGCTGCCGGTCAATTACGACGAGATGAAGGCTCGCTTCGGCGAGGTCATCGGCAGGCCGCATTTTGCGCGGCTGCTCGTGGAGCTTGGCCTGGCCATGGACGTGCAGGACGCGTTCGACCGTTACGTCGAGAAGGGGCAGAAATATTACGTTGGCCGCACGATACTTCCGATCGAGCGCGCCATCGGCCTGATAATCAAGGCGGGCGGGGTGCCGGTGCTGGCGCATCCGTTCCAGTACAAGCGCGACGACGCGGGGCTGCGCGAGCTTATCGAGTACTGCATCGCGCAGGGGCTGCGCGGCATGGAGTGCTATTATACGGGCTACTCGCCGGAGCAGCGCGCGTATCTCGCCGCGCTCGCGGACGAGTATGGGCTTATAAAGACCGGCGGCAGCGATTTTCACGGCGCGAACAAGAAACACATCCTGCTCGGCCGCGGCCTCGGCAAGCTCGAAGTCCCCTACGAACTGCTCGACGGGCTGAAAAAAGAGCATGACGCCCGATGATAACAACGTCCCCCTGCTTTCACAAGCTGAAAGCAGGGGGACGCTTGTAAATGGGGCACTCTCTTCGGCCTCTATGGCTATCATCCCTTTTCGCCGTGGGTCATCAGATACTCGGTGAGCTGATCCAGAAGCGTGGTGTCAAGCAGATGGTATATCAGAAATCCGTCGTGATTTGGTCGGCCGACAACGATCTGCCCGCCGGTCATGACAAGGCTGCACGTCTCGTCCGCAGACGTGCCCCAGACGAGGATGAGCGTGACGCTCCTGCCGTCATAAGCGCTGCCGCTGCCGGCTGAGTCCACAGCCCAAGGCAAAAGATTGCGGAGATCCTCCCTGTAACCGCTCTGGCAGAGAAGCGAAAGGATATCCCGAAACGCTTCGTCCCCCGCCGTCGAAGTCGGGAGAGTATAGCTTTCCATGTACGGTGTGCCGTCTCGGTTCCCGCCGAGCACTGCGGTGCCGGACAGGCTTGAAATGGTCTGCGGGTCAGCGCCCGTCATTTGCCCGAACGTGCGCGGCGTCAGCCGCCAGACGCATAGGCAGAGCAGCAGAATTGCAAGCAGCAGTACGATGCATTTCGTCGTCCGGTTTCGCATAGGGCTCTCCTCCGTTTTTGTTCTGCCTTTATTTTATCAGACGTCCGGTATATTTGCAATGTTCCGCCCCGCGCGCGGCTTTTTCACCCGTGCAGCATTATTCACACATAGTTCACTTGACAAACCGCTGTGAACCGTGGTACTCTAAGTGAGGATATTGATAGCAATATCTTTGTTTTCTGCCGTTTTACTGCTGTTGATTCCCTGTTTTCGGGAGCATAGCATATGCGGCAGCTATTTTTTTGTCTGATTGGAGAGATACACCATGGACTATGACGTTATCATCGTGGGCGCAGGCCCCGGAGGAATATTTACCGCCTACGAACTGGCGAAGGCAGACAGAGCACTGAAGATCGGCGTATTTGAGCTGGGCAAGCCGCTTGACAAGCGCAGATGCCCTATCGACGGCAAGAAGGTCAAATCCTGCGTCAAGTGTCCCACCTGCGCGATCATGAGCGGCTTCGGCGGCGCGGGCGCGTT
>CECA01073503.1_pt1 | contig 15422 bp, 6 predicted proteins | sample 557351 | NCBI WGS metagenome assembly CECA01 (sample SAMEA3182051, study PRJEB8094) | gut metagenome | biome: human; feature: gut; material: Stool; isolation source: human stools | place: Canada | collected 2012-03-07 | reverse complement strand
CATCAGAACCTCCCGGATTCTACTTATATCACCTGCCACATAGGTATAGAACAATTCACCGTTTTTATGAATTTTTTTAGCCGTGACGTATTGAACAGGTTATTCGCCCCCGATATAATCGAATTTCAGGTATCGCCCGGTAGAGATAAACATATAAACGAAATAAAAACCGAATATCTTTCATCGTCGGATTTCGATTATAAACTGACCTGCGACGCCTTTTTGATTACTTTTGCCGAATGTCTTATTAACCAAGTAAGCAAAGAAACAAACTATCCGCACTATTCGGGTGGAGTTCGGACTTTTATTCAACTTTTGACAAAGCCCGAAAATCTTGCGTTTCCGCTACGCGACCTCATATCGCAAACCAACTATTCTTATTCGCACTTAAACAAGATATTCACCGAAGAAATCGGCGTAAGTCCGTCGGAATACCTCAAAGATAAGCGACTCGCTTATGCGAAAAAATTACTTAGCAGTACGACTTATAAGCATAGTTTTATTGCCGAATGCATAGGTTTTGCCACCTATCCGCGATTTTGCACGTTTTTCAAGGAAAAAACGGGGCTTACGCCCTCGCAATATGCCGCAAAATACCACACAGATTGATTATTTGAACTTTTCGCAAAAATCATAATTACAAGGTCTTTCGTCCAAAGGTAAATAAACGATTTTTTTCGTAAATCTTTTTTGTTAGGGATTATATTGCAGCAATGAACACGAGCGAGATATACTCTTTTGTATATCTGCCGTTTACGCTTGCTTCTATAAGAATTTCATTCAGCGCGTCGATTTCTTCACCCGCTTTGATTTTTATTCTGACTTCGTCGGACACGCAATCGGGCGTAAACGGCGTCCAGTGCGGCACAAAAACGTCGAACGACGATTTATCCGCCGTAAAGCCGTCGGGCAGCCAAAGTTTAAATTTTGCCGTGTGCGGAAGATTGCCGTACGCTTTTACGTTGTTTATAACTTTAAGCGATACCGTCTTTTCCTCGTTCGGCGTGATTTTTAAACCGCTTTCGTAAGTTAAAACAACCGTAATACAGCCGATTTTTTTAGAAAACGCGTTTTCTTTAAGCGAAAAAAGCGAGGCGCGCATGCCGTCGGTTTCTTCCGCTTTACCGTAGGGTAAAGGCAATTTGGCTTTTTCGTCTGAAGAAAGCTCGGTTTTATCGCATAATTCCACACTCAAAGCGTTAGTAGAATTAAGGCGCAAAACGGCGGGCGCGAGCGAACAAACTCTTTCGGTTAACTCCTTGCAGGATTTTACCGACGGAAAAGCAATGCACGGGTTTATAGTGCCTGTAACTATTTTATCGCCGATATATTCGCACCAGTCTTTGGGTAACCCCTTTTCGCCGTAAATAATGCCCATTATCGAGCTGATTGTACCTGCCGTGCAGTCGGTATCGTCACCGCAGTTAAGCGCGGTAAGCATGGACTTTTTAAAATCCCCCTCGCCGTAAAGCAAGCCGATTACTACAAAACCTACGTTGGACGGAGCCTGAAACCAACCGTCGCCGATATCCGCGTTTGCTTTTTGAACGATATTTCTTGTTTCTATAGCCGTTTTACCCTCGTTAAAACACTTTATAACAAGACGGACGGTCTGAGCCATCCGGCAGTTTTCGGGAATTTTTGACAAACCTATTTCAATAAGTTCGTTTACGTCGGAAACGACAAACGCCGCGCTTTCGATTGCGGCGACGAACGCAGCAGCATAAGTGCCCTCGCCCGAGCCGTGATCGACTTTTGCGTCCTCCATGGCAAAACGAACGGCAAGATCGGGATAACCGGGCGCAAGAGTCGCCCAGATTTCCGTACGAATCCATGCGCCGTTGGAATGTTTCCAGGCGTTATCGAAATCGCCGCAAAGAGGCGGAATAATGCCTCTTAACATATTTTCGTGCGCAATACCGTATTCGTTCCAGTATCCGCTTATAAACGACAGCCAATACTCGCCGAGAACCTCGGCTGTAATGTTTTTTGCCCCCTCGGATTCGACCGCGTGCAGCCATACAAGCTGCAGATCGAGATCGTCGTTAGGCAGAGCTTCGCCCGGCTTAGTGGTAAAACCCGTTACGTTTAAAATTTCTCGCTTGCCCTCGTAAGGACCGCCTATCGTGCCGCCTATGTTTTTACCCGTCCAACAGGCATAGACCTTGCTTTTGTATTCTTCAAAGTTCAGTTTCATAATAAAAGGTTTAATAAAAGTTTTTTATAGGCTGTTGCCGTCGCCGATATTCGTTCGGCAACGGCAACGCTTTTTGTTTTGTTAGTGATGACGAATGGAATCCCTACTGTATAATTATGCTTCGGTGGTTGTATCCGCAGTTATAACGGTTACGCCGTCCAATTCATGTATCATTGTCGCCTCACTCACGGTATCACCGTTAAAACCTAACGTTGTAAGCGATTTAACTTTGATTTCAACATTACTGTAGGTATTATTGGTTATATTTTGACCAAAAGCCGAGTAGACATCATATCCGCTTGCGTCGATTTTTACTTTGGTAAGTTTGTTGTCCTGCATAAATCTCGAGGCAAAAAATCCTTGATTATGGATAAGGGATGTATCCTTGACATTAACGTATTCTACGTTGCTAAGGGTAACGTCGGTTATTTCGGCTCCCCTTACCGTTCCGCCGAACAACGCGCCTAAATATTGTCCGTTATATTTGAATTTATCAAACTTGACGTTTTTAATAACGGCGCCTTTGCCGACATGTCCGAACATACCGAAAGTATTGACGGCAAAACCCGAAATCGTGTGTCCGAGACCATCGAACGTGCCGCGGAAACCGAAATTTGCCTCCCAATTCTTTACAGCACCCTTGTAAGTCAAACTTGCCATCATAGGCTTAAGCCATTTTACGTTTATATCGTTGCCAAGAACGTAATAACCGTAAATCGAAGTATTGTTATCGATATTGGTCTGAGTTACTTTTACAACGTCGAGATCTTCCACATTGCGGATTATCTTTGTTGCCAGAAGAACGTTCACATTGAACGTATAAATGACGTTATTCTTAACGGTTGAAGCAAGTAACGTAAGCGCGCCCGTTTCGGTAATACCGCTTAAATCGACGTTGAGTTTACCGTCGGTTAAAGCGCCGTTACCCAAGACTTTGCCGTTATAAGTTAAACTGACGCTATCTCCGATATATTCGGTTGCAAACGAAAGGTCGATTTGAGTTGCGGTCACTTCAAGTAAAATGGTTTCGTGTTCAAGTACGACGGTTTCGGCAGTATAAACGATTATTCCGTCGGGTACAATTGATTTGTCATCCGCGACAACTTCCGACCCGCCATTGCAGTAAACCACATAGGATTTAACTTTGATTTCAACTTTGGTATACGAACCTTTATTTACATCTGTTCCGAACAACGAATAAACATCGAACGCGCTTGCATCGATTTTTACGTTTGTAAATGTGCTTGCGCTAACCAATCTGCCGCCTAAGAAACCTTGATCCGCATTTCCGGGATTTTTATATGCTGATACACTGATATTTACATTCTGAACTGTGGCATTGAGGACTGCATAGCCAAACAATGAACCGCAGTACGCGCCGATATACGAAATGTTTTCAAAATCAACATTTTTGATAACCGCGCCCTGACCTATAAAGCCGAATATTCCGCCCTGACCGACTTTTACGTTTGTAATCTTATGGTTAAGCCCGTCAAATGTACCGCGGAAACCTTGATTTTTATTCCAAAACTGATCGGTCAAAGTTTTGATAACCTTCGACATATCGGTATGAATTTGCGCGTTCGCAAAATCTATATCGTTACCGAGAACATAATAGCCCTCAATAGGCGTATAAGCAGTAAGTTGTTCTAAAGAAATTCTTACCGCCGCCATATCGTCTGCGGTGCGAATAACCTTTGTTGCCAAAAGAACGTTCACGTTGAACGAATAGTACACGCCGTCTTTATCTGTAGTGGCGACAAACGTAAGATTGCCTGCGTCGGTCATTTCGCTGAAATCTACGGTAAGTTTACCGCCGTTTAACGCGCCGTTTCCGAGAACTTTATCGCCATAAGCAAGGCTTGCGTTTTCTGTAAAATATGCGCTTGCGAACGAAAGATCGAGTTCGGTGGTTGCTAAATCGGCAAGGATTGTTTCATGTGCGACTTCAACCGTTTTTGTAAGTCTTTCGACGGTTACGTTGATAATTACGTGCGCTTTTTTGCCATCCGCGGCGGTGTAAGTAGCCGTTAAAACGGTTTCGCCTATAGCGAGAGCTTTAACGGTATATTCGGCGCTGCCTGTAATTTCAACAATACCTTCGGTCGATTGAGTCCAGGCCATAACGGCATTTTCGGTAACGGTTGTTCCGAGCGTTACTTTGAACGAGAACGTTGCTTTGTCGGGTTTGCCCTCGTCTTCCGCGGTGTAAAGTTTAAGCGAGTAACCGCTTTCGGTTTTTTCAAGTACTTCTGCGCTCGTATCGAAAACAAATCTTTCGGCAGAGCCGCATGCGCAAGCGAGGTAATCGTTACCGTTTGCGTCGGTAGTCCACGTGTAAGCGTGGTTTACGGTAAGCGTTGCGGGATTACTTTCGGCTGCGGCATAATTGTTGTCGCCTGCCGTGTAAGCCTTAACATAATAAGTACCTGCGACAAGACCGTCGGCGGGAATATCTATATATTCGCCGTCAGCCGCGGTTGCGTATTTATAAGTAACGGCCGTACCCGCGGTTGCGGTTGCGTTAAGAACTATATTCTGTTTACAAGTAACGGCATCGATCTCGAAATCGTTTATCGCGTTATCGCCCTTTGTCATTTCAAATCCGGCAATAGCGGAAGCCCCCTTATAATCGTCGTCTTCGGCAACGGTTGCTTTTACGAAATATGCGCCTGCGCGTTTTTCGATAGCTTCCCATGCAACGTATTCGCCGTCGGAAGTAAGAGCGTAAGTATAAACTATCTCTGCGCCATCCGGAATATGAGTTGCATCAGCGGTTACAACAGGCGTTACGTTTTCGCCGTATTTAACGTCTTCGGCGGAAACGGTAACGGCGTTTTCATTCTTTGCTTTTGTAATTTCAAAAGAAATTACGGCTTCCGCGCCGTCATAGTTTTCGGTCGCTTCTACATACGCCTTTACAAAGTAAGTGCCCGCCGCCGTGGGAACGTTTTCGGTATAAGTGCCGTTTTGTTCAGTAGCGTAAGCAAATTTTACTTCGCCGAATTCCGCATTTGCCGCAGGTACGTTTGCGGTTTCACCTGCTCTCCATCCGTTAAGCGTAAGCTCGCTTACCGAGTTTGTCGCCTTTGTAATGACAAATTTAAGCGTAAGCATAGTTGCGTCGGCTTCGTCCGGTGTTTTCCATTCGTAAGCGTTTTCGTCGGTGAGTTTTAACACGACGTTATATTCGCCTGCGTTTACGCCGCCGTTATTTTCGATAACGGTGTAAGCGTCGCTTGCTTCAACGGTCGCCGCCTGCTTTTCGCCGTTATAAACTTTTGAATTTATAACGGGTGCGTTGACCACGGTTTTGGCAGATTCACTGTCTTCGGAGCCGCATGCCATAACGGCGCATGCAGCGAAAACGATGCAAAGAACCGCCAGCAGTGCTTTGAGTTTTTTCATATTTTTCCCTCCAAATTTTCGATAACTTTGTTATCTTATATTACAACGCAGAATGCGTCTGAACCTTTTGTTCGCTTTGCCTTATGCAACGACGACGTTCACTCCTGCGGGAGCAATCGTTTTATCACTGCCGTTTACGTCTTTACCTTGATTTGCAAACATCGTGTACGATTTTACTTTGATTTCGACTCCGCTATAGGTGTTGGCTGCTTTATCTCCCACCTGATTTCCGAATAACGAATAAACGGTGCATTCGCTTGCGTCGATTTTCACGTCTTTCATAATAGCGCCGTCTGTATATCTCGACGCTAAAAGTCCGCTGTCCCACGTCGTTCCCGCAAAACCGATTACACCTATAGTTACATTGTTTATTTCGGCGCCTATTATTGTTCTTGCAAGCACTGCGGAAAGATAGTCGTCATTACAGCTTACGTTTGCAAAATTAACGTCTTTTATTATTGCGCCCTTTCCTATATTACCGAACAAGCCGTTTGCGCCCGCAGTAAAATCGGATATAGTATGATTCCGACCGTCAAAAACACCTCTGAATCCGAAACCGCCTTCCCAATAACCGGGTTGACCGCTTAAGTTCTGCGAAAGTTTTGCGTTCTGCACGTCTATATCCGCGCCGAGAACGTAATAACCGTAAATCGAAGCGTTGATTGTTTTTATTTTCAGAACGTCGAGATCTTCCGCATTGCGGATTATCTTTGTTGCAAGTAAAACGTTGTAACCGAACGTGTAATACACACCGCCCTTCTTCGATACGACTTCAAACGTAAGTTCGCCCGTTGTACCCGCTTTTGTTAAATCCACAGTAAGTTTGCCGTTGTTTACAGCACCGTTTCCGAGTATTACGCCGTTATAACTTACGGTCGCATTTTCGCCGACATAATCGCTTGCGAACGAAAGATCGATTTCGGAAGTCGCTGTTTCGACGATTTGTCTTTCATGCGATACGGTTACGTCACGCGAATCGGCTATTTCGATTTCAACGGTTACATGCGAACCGTTAAGATAGGAAATCGCATTTATCGTAATACTGCCGGCGCCGGCATCTTGCGGTACGCTGATTACGCCGTTTTCAAGCGTGATGCCGCCAAAAAGATTTTCGGCTGTAATGCCTGCGTAACGAGTATTTACCTTAACAATCGAACTGCCGCCTAAAGCAATCATTTCGGCAATCTGAACGAATTCTATTTGCTGATGCAGGTCGATAGTTTCGATTGCGTGTTTAACAAACGGTATGCCGTTTATAACCGACCATATGTCTTCATCGAACTCGCTTATTATGCTCTTTAACGGAACGGAAGTCGAAAAATCGCTATAAGACGTAGCGGTATAAGACGAACCGCTTTCGCTCAGGATTTTATCTGCGCGGGCATGGTCGCATACAACAACGAGATTTTCTACGTTTTTGGTTCTTGTTCCCAAAACTACGTTTGCAAGATCGGATCTGTCTTTATTGGTAACGTAAGCGATATCCGCGCCTATTGCGTCCACGAAACAGTTCCTGACCTTTGCGGAATCCGAAGCCCCGCACGAGAAGAACGCGCCCATGGTTCTGGGATCGCTGTTAGCGCTGAACAAATCCCTGTTTTCGTTGCCTGCGCCTAATTTTGCGAAAGTTATATTGACGTTTTCTATAAGTCCGCCGCCGTAGGAACAGATAAACCCGTTATTTTCCTCTACACCGGCGTTCGTGAACGAAACGTTTTTGATAACGGCGTTGTTACCCGTAAATCCGAAGATACCGCCGCTTTCTCTGCCGCTCGTAGCCGCTTTGACGGTAATTCCGTTTACGTTATAGCCGCGCCCGTCGAATACGCCCCTGAAGCCGTATTTTGACGGATCGTTCCAGCCTGCGCCGCCGAGTTTGTTGTTTATCGTCCATATTTCGCCGCTGTCTGTAAGAGAAACAAAACCTGCGTTATATTCAATATTTCCGTTGAGTACGAAATAACCGTCAAGCACGCCCGTGTTGCTTACGTCGCCGTTTGCGCGGGCAAGGCTGCGCATCTGATCGAATTCCGCTTTGTTGCTTATTATAAGCGTGTAAATATCCGCTGTAAACGTGTATTCAACGTCGGCGGTAGACAAAATCATCTCTCTTGCGCCGAGTTTATCCGCCGTTTTGGGAAGTTTATCCTTGTTGAGAACGACGTTCTTGCCCGACACGGAAGAATAAACGTTTACTCCGTCTAACGTAAGCGACAAAACTTTTTCGTTAAACGAGTCGGGAAGCGTTACGGGCTTTAAATCTTCGACCTCGATTTCCGGACGGATATCAAGCGTTTTAACTGCCTTTTCGACGATAACTTTTATGGAAACGGTAATGTTTTTGCCATTCGGCGTGCGGTAAGCGCCGATAATGTCTGTCGTACCGGCGGAAACCTTTTTAACGATATAATTTCCGTTTGCCCCCGTAATTTCGGCAATGTCGGGATCGTACCGTTCGGAATCGAGATCCCATTTGATGACCGCATTTTTAATTACGCTGCCGCCATAATACGCCGTAAAACTTAAAGGCATTTCGGTTCGCCCCGCTTCGGCTATGGTGAACAATTTCAATTCGTAACCGTCGTCGCCGACCGTGATTTCTCCGTCGGGCACAACGGTCGCTATAGGTTCTATAACCTTTACCGATACGCTCTTATTAACGTAAATCCCGTTAAAAGTTGCCGAAACGTAATATACCGCTTCGCCGAGAGATTTCGCGGCAAAAGTAACCGTTCCGTTGCCTTTTACCACGTTGCAAACCTGTTCGTAACCGCCGGCTAACGACCATTCGATTTTAGCCCTTTCGGTTACGTCCTCGCCCCTGAATAAAACGCTGATTTTGCCAACGTAACTGTTTCCGTTTTCGACGGTGATTTTATCGGCTGTTTTTATAACGGGAGCGTAAACGCTGTCGGTTACGGTAAGAGCGCAGATCGCCATGGCTTTGCCCGACATTGCGATAATGTTGCACCTGCCGGTTTTTACGCCGAGAACAAGACCGTCCCGGTCTACCGTGGCAACCGAGCCGTCACTCGTACTCCACTTTACGGTTTCATCGCCGTTTTCTACGGTGGCGGAAAGTTTTATGGTTTCAAACTCGGCAACCGCCGCGGTTTCAGCCGAAATCTTCACGATGGTTTTATCTCCGCCCGAGGACGAATCGCCCGAGCCATCTTTCGTTTTACCGCAACCGATAAGCAAAGTTGCCGACGCTAAGGCAAGCGATATTACCGCGATTAAAGAAATAGCAATTTTTAACAATCTGTTTTTCATAATCGTTCCCCCTTAGTCCAGATTCCAGCCGGAAGTAATAACGGAAATAACAAAGTGTTCCTGATGCGTGGTGTTGCCCAGATCCTCAAAATCTTTAAGGAACGATTTACGCATTTCTTTAATCTGACTTGCGCTGAACGATTTATCGTATTTGGTGCATAAAACGTATCTGGGGAACAGAGATTCGATTAAAATATGCTTGGAAAGCGCTTCGTATAATTCGGAATCGGTATCTTTATATTTTAAAATCTCGTTTTGTGCAACGTCGAAAGAATTAAGCCAGCCCGTTACGAGAGCCTCCGGCCATACGCGGTTATCTGACAAGCCGTAAGAGTGAACCCGACCGCCGGTGATGTTTTCGTTGATGGTTAAGTTAACCTGTACTTCGTTGAAGTATTTACGCATGACGGGCGCGGCTTCTCTGAAATAGTACTTGAAGAATTTATCTACAAGTTCGTTATAATCGGAGTTCACGTCGAACATGCCCTTTGAGTTGATATAGTCGCGCAGTTTGGCAAAGCCGGGGTTATTCATGTTTTCCCACGTGCCCTCGGGGTAAATGTAGTTACCGCCGAATTCCTTGAAGTATTTGAAGTTATCAAGCAATATGTGATAGTTGTTGTAAGGATACAAATATTGATAATAACTTATTTCATAAGACCAGATATAAAGGTTTGACGAACCGAGCCCTGCCCACGCTTCGATTGCCGAAGCGAATTCCCTGTTTTCCGCTTCATAGAACGAATGAATCCAGTTTGCCTTGGACGCAGCGAATTCATATGCCACGCCGCGACCGCAAACGAGTTTTTCGGGTTGCCCGTTTTCGTCTGACACGACGGTTTTATTACCTTGTTCATCGAAGTCGTAACGAGTTTCGGGAATACCCTTGCCTTTTTCGTCGAGAACGTACTCGCCGTTTTTGCGCTGAACGGGCGCTTGCAAAGCCTCCTGATAAGCAAGAACTACAAGATTAAAAATTCTGCCGGGTTCGTTAGCGTCGATATACGCGTTAACCTTTTTTGCAAGGTCGTTCGCAAACGAAATCATCGCCCCGCCCAGAGTTCCGTAATAATCGCAACTTGCGTTACATGCCGCGCAAGTGCATTTCCACGTCGTGTTTTCGCCCAGCACGTCGTTTTGCGATATACGCATGTTCAGAACGTCGGGTTTATTCTTTAAAATTTCAATGATTTTTTCAGACATGTGGTTCAAAAGCGCTTCATATTCTTCTTTATCGCCATGAGCGGTAAAGCACGGCTGACCTATGCGGACGCGTTCCAGCCCGCCGCCGACGGCAGATCTTTGCACGATAGCGCCTTCTGAAAACCATTTGCTGTGATTTTTTACGTCTTCCTGCGTGAAGAAATCGTAAAGGTTGTGAACGTTGCCGGTTTCGGTCTGAAGCATTCCCGATTTTTGCGTGAAGCCCATACCGTATTTAGCGTCGCCCTTCATTTCGTTGCTGTTTATACGGAATTCGTAATCGGGGCGTTCGGCTATTTCGATTGCGGGCAAAACGTCGCCCGATTTTTCGTAAATAACACAGTCGACGGACATCATATCGTAACCTACGAGCGCACGGAGAAGCGCTATAGCCGCAAGCTGCGCGCCGTTTTCGCTCGTGCAGTATACAAGCACGTCGTCACCCACGGTTTTAATGTAGTAACCCTGATCGCCGAGAATTTTCGCCTCCGGAACGGTTACCGCCGATTTTATAAGTTCATTAAGCCCGAAAACGATATATTTACCTGCGGACAGATTACATTCTTCGGCAAATTCCAAGGGGAAATTCACACCTGTCGCCGCGCTTAAATGTTTGGAAACAAACTTTGAAGCAACGCCGTACCCTGAAACCGACACAACGGTGTATTCGGTTCTTCCGTTTGCGGAAAGTGTGCCGACGGGCTCGTTATAATTGACGTTGACGTCGTGCAGAGTGCCCTCGACTTTATGAGTTTTTACGTCGGTAACCGTCTTTACATCACCGCTGTCGTCGGAGGTATTATCGTTTTTACAAGCCGAAAAAGCCGAAAACGTAAATATAACGGTTAACAAAAGAATAATTGCTTTAAATATGCTTTTTTTCATATTTTTCACCTTACCTTACGTTTACTTCGCAGCACAGCGACGAAGAGTTGCCCGCCGCGTCGGTTGCATACACAATAAAGGTATACTTGCCCGTATTTTCGCATCTGATTGCGTTTGCTCCGTCGACAAGTTCGATAAACTTACCCTGAGCGTTTATGATGAACGCCCTTACCGTGATTTCACTTTCGGGTGAAATGTTATCGGTAACTTCGTACTCGGGCATTACGATTACGTCGCCGACAGCCGCCGTAGCAGACGGAACTTTTGTAAATTGTATAACCGGCGCTTCCTCATCGGGCACGGTAACGGTTATGTTGGGTTTGTTGCGGTTGCCGACCCAGTCCACCTCCGAGATAGCGTATGAAACAGTGTATTTTCCGTATTGATTAAGCGTTATAACGTATTCTTCGTCGATCGGAACGTCTTTTAAAACTTTTCCGTTTTTATCCTTCATTATAGTTCCGTCGGGAGCTGTAACGGAAAGAGTTCCGTTTGATTCGGGAGCGAATACGTCGCTGCAAATACCGCGTTTTATAACGTATTCGGAGTTAACTTTTTGTTTTCCGCCATAGTCGCCCGATATGCTGAACGAAGGCGCGCTGTTATCCTGGTTTCTGTATGAAAGAGCGTTTTCGTTTACAGTTAAAACCATATAACGGCTGTCCGCTTTATTATCCTTAGTAGTTACGCCGATATAAACTTTATCGGACGTAAATCCGTCGAATTCATCGCCGTTATCGTATACGGTAAGAGGAACGGACATAACCGCAGAATCGTTGCACACTACGTTTAGTTTTCCGTTGCCATACGCTATTTTAAGCTTGCCCCCGTTTTTAACAGACGAACCTAAAGTATAACTTTCGGCGCCATGCGTAAACGTTATTTTTGCCAAACCGATCGTTGCGGTAACGGTGATTTTCTTTCCGCTTGACGCGTCGATTAACGAAAATTCAAACGCGCCGAAATTGGTTTTACCTGCAAGCGTGCTTACGGCAACCGAAGCCTCGCTTTTAAGTAATGCGTTTGCAAAAATCCAGCCTGCATCTCCCGAACCGGGTATAACCGCAAGCCCCGTGGTGTATAACGCGTTGTTTTCGTCACGAGCGGTTACGTTAATATCTTTGCCGTAAACGTAGTTGGACATGTATACCGTGTTGTCCGTTCTTCCGATGATTACGGGAACGTTGAACGCGGGATATACCGCACTGCCCGAGTAATAAGTTATTTCGGCAATATCGCCGTTACTATTGACTGCGGGAACGTATTCGCTGCCCGCTTTATAAATCTTTTCGCCGTTCGCATCCACGACTTTAACGTCGCAAAGCGCGCGCTTTAAGCTGCCCGACGTGTAATCGTTTGCATAAAGTTCGGGAAGGATATATCTGCCGCCGTTTATATATACGGGCGGCAAATTAACGCTGTCGACGAACATCGGTTTTTCGCCCCTCGTCGCATCGACGGTAAGGGAGACCGTCTGCGTTTTTCCTATATAGTCGGTCGCTGCAAATTCCACCGTGTACTCGCCTTCGGTTTCGGGACGGAAGCCGCCGTTTACAGCGGTGCGTTCTCCGCCGAAAACAACCGAGGTTTCAACATTGATTTTTCCGCTGCCGCCGCTTACGACCGGTTCGGGAATTTCAACGTAAGTGCCGAGTTCAACGCTCGATGAAACGGACGGAGGCGTAATCACTATTTCGGGAACAGATTTAACCGCCTGAACAAAAAGTAATTTTCTTCCGATATTGCCGAAACCGTCTTTAGCCGTATAAACTATAGCGTACGTGCCCGTTCTGTCGGGAACGAACGATCCGTTTAAAAGGCTTACCGAAACAGGTTCTTCGCTATGATAGCCGTAAACAACTTCCGTTGTAACCTCGCAAGCGCCTGCGTAATCGTCGTATGCTTTGGCTGTGGGAACAGAATACGCTCTGCCCACTTCGGCGCGAGGCATTTCCGCATAGTCGCTGTCGACGGCGATCGCCGGAGCTTCGTCGTCGATAAAATTGTTATCTCTTAATTCGTCCGCCGACATGCCGAATATTTCGGTAATACAGAAATTCGCGGTCGAACTTGAATACCCGCTTGCGCTTACCGTAAGTCTTGCTTTATCCGACGACCAGCCGCTCCATAAATCTTTATAATAGTCCGAACTGTCGAGATCGGACACTATATCCGAATTGGCATAAACGATTTTTGAATTATAATCGAAAGATATCGTGCCGTAACGCGAATCGGGTTTTACGTTAAACGCAGGGCCGGACCAACCGTCGCCCGAGTTGTTCTGAGCCACAAACGAAATGTAAAGAGCCGTGCCTACGTCGTCGTTTACATGCAGTTTTTTGCCTTTTTCATAACCGACCATATCCTGACCGTTTCCGCCTGCCATAACCCACGAAACGCCTACGCCGCCGGAGGAAAACTGACCGCGGTTAACGTCGACTCTTAAATATTTCGAACTGTCGACCGAGTCGGTGAGAGTAAACGTAAGTTTGTTAAAGTCGGCTGCGCCTTGATGTTCGGGTGTTATAAAGAACTTGAAAAGCGCGTCGCTTTGCGTAAGCGCGGCAACGTTTATTAGTTTTGTGAAAGTAAGTTTATCTCCGTTTGCGAGTTTCACTTTAAGCCCCGTGGAATCCGCGCCGAATTCGGTATAGCGACCATAAGCCACCGAACTTTCAGCGCTATTAACCCCGTAACCGAAACCCTGAACGGTAAAACTTTTTTCGTCAGAATACTGTTCTTTACCTATACTTGCATAGTAGCGCACGGTATAATTACCCGTTTCACTGAGTTTTACCGCTTTCCCGCGAACGACGTCGCCGCCCGGGAACGTCACGGTGTGAAGTGCTTTGACCGTGTTTGAACCTACGGTAAAAGTGCGTTCGGGAACGTCGAAAGTTTCGCCGTAAGCGTAAACTCCGGCAATATCAACGTCGCTCCACACGGCGGCGTTCGCGCTTACGGCAAAAACCGCAACCGTAGAACAGATCGCCGCGCACAAAAGGATAAAAATCATCGTTAATCTGCGTTTCATTCTTATTCCTCCTTTATTTTTTTGTTTTATTTTTGTTTTCTGTGTTTTTTGTTTTCAGCCTTTGACGCCGCCTATCGACAGGTTACCTAACAGCCGCTTATGCGTAAAGCAGAACAGCGCGACCACAGGAAGAAGTAAAATAAGCGAAGTTGCAAGTTGCACGGGCGCTTTGCTGAACGGATATTTAGAAAACGTGCTAATCTGAAATACGTATTCGGCAAGCGTCGGGTGATTGGGAACGTAAACCATAGGAACCTGATAGTTGTTCCAGTAACCTATAAAGTTTATAAGCAATACGGTAAGGAACGTGTTGCTTGCTATAGGGAAGAATATTTTCAACATAATCTGCGCGTCGTTTGCGCCGTCGATTTCGGCGGCTTCGCTGAGAGCCGCGGGTACAGCGCAGAACATGTCGTAAAACACAAGGAAGTATATACCCAAAAAACTCGCGCGCATTACGAGCATGCCGATCATTTTATCATATAGCCCGAGGTTCATCGACATCTGAATTTCAGAGGTCTGATTACCTACCACGGGAATTACCATTACCACGAGAACAAGCCCGTATATAAATTTAGAGAAAGCGCATTTATACTTTGAACACGCGTAAGCCACCACGGCGGTAACAAACGTGTTTACAAGCGCGCAGCCTACCGAATATAAAATCGAGTTCCAGACTATTTCGCCGAAAGGCACAACGCCCTGTTCTTTCCGTATTTCGGCATTTTTTAAAACGTAAGGTATGTTTTCAAAATACCATGGGTTGGGAAGCCCTACCTTATTACGGTTGAATGCAAGCGGTTCTTTAAGCGCGGTAAGCACCGCCCATAAAAGCATGCCTAACAAAAACGCGCAGTATAAACCAAGAATGATAAGCATTACGACGGTAAGCGGCGATAATCTGCTTTTTAAACGCCTTTTATGTGTTTTCATATTCGCACCTCCGCCCTTAATCTTCGCTCGGCCCTATTTTATTCAGGAACCAACGCGCTAAAAACGTAAGAGGAATCGCCACGGCGGACATCATAAGTCCGAGCGCCGCAAGCGGCGGATATTGCGAAATATCGCCCTTTGCCTTCTGCGTTCTGAAATACATCAAAAAGCCCAGAGTTGCCGTGTCGGGTTTCCAGTAATAGTTGAAAAACGAAAAGTTGTTTATCTCGTTTGTAAAAATACCAGCAATGCCCGTAACTAAAAAGATCGACAAAGTCGAAAAAGTTTGTGGAAGAACGATGCTGAAAAATTCGCGCGGGGGGCTTACTCCGTCAAGCTGAGCGGCTTCGATTATTTCGGGCGAAATGTTTGCCATTTTGTTTGAATAAAGCAAAACGGTAGTGCCGAAACTTACGAACAGATTATAAAACATAACCGTCGCGTACCTCGTACTTTTTTCAGATAACAACGCTCCTTTGAGTTCTATAT
>CECA01036237.1_pt1 | contig 15444 bp, 17 predicted proteins | sample 557351 | NCBI WGS metagenome assembly CECA01 (sample SAMEA3182051, study PRJEB8094) | gut metagenome | biome: human; feature: gut; material: Stool; isolation source: human stools | place: Canada | collected 2012-03-07 | reverse complement strand
GGCAACTTCTGTTGCCTTATTGATTGAGTTAAAAGCTCAAGTTTTATAAGTTGGTTACTATAAACCGATGCTTTAAGGGCATACAAACTTGTGAAATGGTCAATAAGAGTAGTAAAAGTAATCTTTGCTATATAGACTCTCATACCAAAAGAGGCTTAATATACTCCGGCTGAGTGCCGGGGATAATGGGCTTTTCAAGTGACGTATGCCGCAAAGCATGCGTCACTTTTTTTATTTTGGGGGCAGAGCCATGAAAAAAATCATCGAGCTGAAAAACATCACAAAGTCCTTTGACGGCGAGGTCGTGCTGGATCATATCAATCTTGATATCTACGACAACGAATTTCTCACGCTGCTTGGCCCTTCCGGCTGCGGCAAGACCACCACGCTCCGTCTCATCGGCGGCTTCACCACCCCCGACGAGGGCGACATCATCTTCATGGGCGAGAATATAAACGAGCTGCCGCCGTATAAGCGCAACGTCAACACCGTTTTCCAACGCTACGCCCTGTTCCCCCATCTCAACGTTTTTGAGAACGTCGCTTTCCCGCTGCGCGAGAAGAAAGTCCCGCGTGACGAGATAGATCAGCGCGTCAACGAGATGCTCAGCATGGTCGCGCTCACCGGCTTTGAGCACCGCAGCGTCACCAGTCTTTCCGGCGGTCAGCAGCAGCGCGTCGCCATAGCCCGCGCGCTCATCAGCCGCCCGAAAGTCCTGCTGCTGGACGAGCCGCTCGCCGCGCTCGACCTCAAGCTGCGCAAGGACATGCAGCAGGAGCTGAAGAAGATCCAGAAGGCCATGGGCATCACCTTCGTGTTCGTTACGCACGATCAGGAAGAGGCGCTCTCGATGTCCGACACCGTTGTCGTCATGTCCGAAGGCCGCATCCAGCAGATCGGCACGCCTATCGACATATACAACGAGCCGCAGAACGCTTTTGTTGCCGATTTCATCGGCGAGAGCAACATCCTCGACGGTGTGATGCTCGCCGACTACAAGGTCAATTTCTCCGGTCACACCTTTGACTGCGTGGACGCCGGCTTTGAAAAGCGCGAGAACGTTGACGTCGTTATCCGCCCCGAGGACGTGGACATTGTTTCCGAGGAAAAGGGAATGCTCAAGGGCGTCGTGACCTCCGTCACATTCCTCGGCGTACACTATGAGATAATCGTCGATATCGGCGGCATCAAGTGGATGATACAGACCACAGATTTCGTCGATGTGGACGAGCACATCGGCCTTTATATCGAGCCTGACGCGATACACATCATGAAGAAGTCCGAATACTCCGGCATGTACGGCGACTACTCCTCCTTCTCCAACGAGTTTGACGAGCTGAGCGACGCGGAAAGCGAGATAGAAGAATGAAGCAGAACGTTCAGAAATCATCGCGGCTGACTCAGCGCCTGCTGCTGACGCCGTATTCGGTGTGGGCGGTGCTGTTCATCGTCGTCCCGCTCATCTTCGTGGCGTACTATGCGTTCACAGACACGAATTTCAACTTCACCTTTGATAACGTCGCCCGCTTTTTCACCGCCACCTCGACCGTTGACGACGGCGCGGCGACCCGCGAGGTGCACACCTATCTCGTCATCTTCGGCCGCTCGCTGAAGCTGGCCGTGATATCCACCGCTATATGCCTGCTGCTGGGCTACCCGATGGCGTACATAATCGCTCGCGCAAATGCCAGGGCGCAGAAGATAATAATCACGCTCATAATGATCCCCATGTGGATGAACTTCCTTATCCGCACCTACGCGTGGATGACCATTCTTCAGGACACCGGCATCATAAACGGCTTTCTCTCCGCGCTCGGCCTTGGCCGCATTCACATCATCGGCACCGAGGCCGCAGTCGTCATCGGTATGGTGTACGACTACTTCCCGTACATGGTGCTGCCGATATACTCCATCATGGCGAAGATGGATAACCGTCTCATCGAGGCGGCGTACGACCTCGGATGCAGCGGCAGCGGAGTCCTGCGCCGCGTAATCTGGCCGCTGAGTCTGCCGGGCGTCATCTCCGGCGTGACGATGGTGCTCATCCCGTCAATAAGCACCTTCTACATTTCCCAGAAGCTTGGCAACGGCAAGTTCTTCCTCATAGGCGACGCTATCGAGGGGCAGTATGTGGCAAACAATCTGCACTTTGCCGCCGCCATTGCCTTCATTCTTATGATAATCCTGCTTGCGGGCATGGCGCTGATGCAGCGCTTTGCCGACAAGCGCTCGCACATTGACTGAGGAGGTGTGAAGCATGAAAAAAATGTCCAAGGTGTACACCGCCCTCATTATGATCTTCCTGTTCGCACCGATCGCGATACTGCTGTTCTTCTCGTTCAACGAGGCCAAGAGCCTTTCCGTTTTCTCCGGCATCTCCCTCAATTGGTACCGTGAGCTTATGAAGGACGCGGAGACGCTCGGTGCCGTCCGGAATACGCTTATCCTCGCGCTCAGCGCATCCGTAGTCTCCACCGTCATGGGCACTGCCGCCGCTGTCGGCATCAACCGTATGCGCAATAAGTACCTGCGCGCAACGATGGACACCGTGACGAATATCCCCATGATAAACCCCGACATCATCACCGGTATCTCGCTGATGCTGATGTTTGTATTCGTGGGGCGGCTGTTCGGCGCGGCGACAAGCCTCAGCTTCTGGACGATGCTCATCTCGCACGTCACCTTCTGCCTGCCGTACGTCATTCTTCAGGTCCTGCCAAAGCTGCGCCAGATGGATCGCTCTCTGCCGGAAGCGGCGCTCGACCTCGGCTGCACGCCGGTGCGCGCTTTCTTCAAAGTTGAGCTGCCGGAGATCATGCCCGGCATCGTGACCGGCATGATAATGGCCTTCACCCTCTCGCTCGACGACTTCGTCATCAGCTACTTCACCGCGGGCAACGGCTTCCAGACTCTGCCGATACGCATCTACAACATGACGAAAAAGACCGTCACGCCCAAGATGTACGCGCTGGCAACGATAATCTTCTTTGTCATCCTTGCGCTCCTCATCCTCACAAATCTTGTCGACAGCGACCCGAACGCCGAGCCGAAGCGCAGACGCCGCGAAAGCAGCCGCGGCCGCCGGATAGCGATCGGCAGCATCTCCACGGTGCTCGCCGTCATACTGATAGTCGTGCTCGTCAGCAGCGGCTCGCAGACGCTGACGCTGAACGTCTACAACTGGGGCGAATACATCTCCGACGGTTCGGACGATTCGCTCGACACCATAAAGGCTTTCGAGCAGTGGTACTATGAGACCTACGGCGTCAAGGTAAAGGTCAATTACAGCACCTACGCCAGCAACGAGGACATGTACGCCAAGCTCTCCAGCGGAGCTGTGAGCTTTGACGTTGTTATCCCGTCGGACTACATGATAGCCCGCATGGCAAGCGAAGATATGCTCCTCCCGCTCGACTTTGACAACATTCCGAACTATCAGTACATCGACGAGAGCTTCCGCGGCCTGTACTACGACCCGGATGACATGTACTCCATCCCCTACACCTACGGCGTTATCGGCGTTATATACAACGCAAACGTCGTTGATGAGGCCGACGCTAAGGGCTGGGAGCTGATGTGGAACGATAAGTACGCCGGAGACATTCTCCAGTTCAACAACTCCCGCGACGCATTCGCAACCGCACAGTACATGCTCGGCCTGAACGTCAACTCCGACGACCACAGTGAGTGGGAACAGGCGCTGGCAAAGCTCAAGGAGCAGCGTCCGCTGGTCAAGAGCTACGTCATGGACGAGATATACAACATGATGGAGTCCGGCGAGGCAGCCATCGGCGCGTACTACGCGGGCGACTACTTCACGATGCTTGACGCCGAGGCCGACGACGTTGACCTCCGGTTCTATTACCCCGAGCGCACGAACTACTTCATCGACGCGATGTGCATCCCCTCCTGCTGCCAGAACAAGGAGCTTGCGGAGATATTCATAAACTACATGCTCTCCGCAGAGCCTGCCATCGCAAACGCCGAGTACATCTACTACGCCTCCCCCAACTCTCTCGTCTATGAGGACGAGGGCTATCAGGAGGATCTCGGCGAAGAGGCCATGGAGATTCTCTATCCCGAAATCGAAGATTTCAGCGCGCTGTACAACGAGTACGCGTACCGCAACCTTGATTCGGATATGCTCGATTTCGTGAACACTCTCTGGGAGACCCTGAAAATTAGCTGATACCGTGTTATTCTCCGGCTGTACGCAGCCGGAGAATTTTTTATATACCTATAAAATAAACACATTTCATCCGATTCACGGGCTTTATTTTTCGGCGGCCACAGTTTATCATAAAGGTGAGGTGACGAAAATGCTGCGAATGGAAATAGCGCTGTTTCTGGTTTTGGCTCTGGTCGCGTATATGTATTTCTCCGCCGAGCGGAAAAGCTCACCTCTGCACAGGACCTTCTCCGTGCTGCTCGTTACGGCACTGGTTCACCTCGTCTTTGACGCGCTGACGATATACACCGTCAACCATCTCGACACCGTGCCGCGCTTTCTGAACGACACGCTGCACCGCTTCTTCATCGGCACTATGATCCTCATTCTGTATCTGTTCTACCAGTACATAGCCATCCTCGTCTAGGAGGAGACCAGCAAGCACCGTCGGCTCGACCTTGCGGCGAAGCTCTATCTTTGCGCCGCGGAGCTTGGCGCGCTGCTTCTGCCCGTGCACTACGCCGTCACCCTGCACGGGAACTATTCCGACGGCATCCACGCAAACGTATGCTATGCCAGCGTCACGGTGTATCTGCTGCTGTGCGCGGGTACGCTGCTGTGGCAGTGGAAAAAGATCGACAGCAAGAAGAAATTCGCCATCGGCGCGGCGCTTATAATAGAACTCAGTGTGTCGGCTCTTCAGGGGCTGCACCACACATGGCTCATCAGCGGCATGGGCATCACGCTGATGACGCTCGCTTTCTATCTCACGCTTGAGAATCCGGACATTCTGCGCGCCGAGCTTACGGAGCAGAAGATGTCCATGCTGTACCTGAAAAGTCAGGTGAACCCGCATTTTCTGTACAACACGCTCGACACCATACGCATACAGGCGCAACTCGACGGCGACCGCAAGGTCGCGGATCTGCTGATGCAGCTTGTTGACTTCTTCCGTCTCAGCATAAAGGTCGACAGGCAGCTGGTCACGCTCGACAACGAGCTTGATCTGCTGGAGGCATACCTGGAGCTGATGTGCTACCGCTACCCGGAGCTTGGCGGTGCGCAGGTGCCGAACTTCATCCTTCAGCCGATAGTTGAAAACAGCCTGCTGCACGGCCTGAAAAACAAGGGCTACAACGTGACGGTGCGCATATCCGCGCAGCGCTGCGGCGAGAATATGGAGATCAGCGTATACGACAGTGGCAGCGGCTTTTCAGACGGCAAGAAGGCCGAGCTTGACGCCATGCTCGCGAACTACTCCCGCCAGCCCGCAAAGCTTGAGGGCAACAGCATCGGCGTTCTGAACGTCCAGAAGCGCATCAAGATGCTCTGCAGCCGCGAGTACGGTCTGTCATACACCGAGAACGAGGACGGCGGCGTTACCGCGCACCTGCTACTGCCCGTAAAAATGGAGGAAGAGCGATGAAAAAGCTGCGTGTCCTTCTTGTTGACGACGAAATAATGATACGCGAGGGCTTCAAGCGCCTGTTCAACTGGGCGGCGCACGACTGCGAGGTCATCGGCGAGGCGGCGGACGGGATGGAAGCCCTGTCCAAAATCGACGCACTGTGCCCCGACATCGTCATAATGGACATCAACATCCCCATAATGAACGGCCTGAAGGTCATCCAGCTCAGCCGCATAAAGCACCCCGAAACCGCCTATGTCATCGTCTCCGGCTACGACGATTTTTCCTACTGCCGCGAGGCTCTGCGGCTCCAGATCACCGATTACATCCTCAAACCCGTGAACTATGACGAGTTCGGCTCCTGCATCGACAATCTGAAGATATCCCTGTTCGAGCGCGGCGTCACGCACAGTGATCCCACGCTGGAGGAGCGGCCGATAAACCAACTCTCACGGTATTGCAGGAGCACCTGGCCGAAGAAATAAGCCTCAGCGTACTTGCAGACGAATTTCACCTGAGCACGCAGTATATAAGCCAGCTTTTCAAAAGTGAAATCGGCGTAAATTTTCTCACTTATCTCACGAACATCCGCATGGAGAACGCCAAAAAGCTCCTGCTTGCCACTTCCCTGCCGATCTCCGATATATCCGAGCGCTCAGGCTATGGCGACTATCGGGTATTCACAAAGGCGTTCAAGAAGTCCGAGGGTGTGACCCCGTCGCAGTACCGCCGCGATTTTCTTGAGCCTGACACCGGCGAGGTTCCGCGCGGCTGAAATCACATACGGCAGTTATCTTTCGATAACTGCCGTTTTTGACGGGCGTCAACTCACACCGTTGGTATAAAAAATAATATCTAATTAGTATGTGCGGTGTGTTCATTATGCCGTGTTTCTTTGATACAATATAGCCAACAAAAAAGGAGGCTTTCACCTGGAAATGAAGCTCGCGGAAAATATACGCGCCTTTCGGAAGCGGCAGGGACTGGCGCAGGCGCTGGAGTCCGCGCGGCGCTTTGACTCCGCGCCGAACTATTGCGCGGGTGCGCTCCGCTTCATGGAGAACGGCGAGCAGGCCACGGTCTATGACGATCTCGGCGCGACAGGGGTGCAGAGCATTGAGAAAACTCTGCTGAGTATGGATCTCCCTGAGCTTTCGGAGATGTGGAAGGAGCTGAACGGCCATGAATAAGCCCCTGAACAAGCAGCTGCGCGCGCAGTTTTACCGTGGGAACGCACCCGTTTTCGCGCTGGCCGTCTTTGCCGCGCTGGTGGGCGGCAGCCTGAACCCGATCATTTCATGGCTCATCAAGGAGCTTATCGACGTAGCCTCCGGCACCGCCGGGGCGCTGCCGCTCTCGGTTCTGGCCAAAATCATCGTAGGCTTTATCCTGCTGTTCATCGTGCTGTCGCTGCTGAAATACGCGTCGGAGCCGCGCTTCATCGCGGCCGCCATGCGGCAGTACAAGGACTTCGCGTTCCGGAAGCTCACGGAGAAGAGCATCTCTTCCTTCCGAGACGAGAGTACGGTCACATATCTCTCCGCCCTCACGAACGACGCGTCGAGCATTGAGGCCGACTACCTCTCGCAGCAGCTCTCGCTCATCACCAAGGCGGTCACATTCTTCAGCGCGCTGGGCATGATGCTCTGGTATTCGCCGGTGCTCACCGCCGTGGCCATAGGCGTGACGCTGCTTCCGCTGTGCGCCTCGCTCCTGACCGGCAGCAGGCTTCAGACGGCGGAAAAGCGCGTATCAGAGCGCAATAAGGACTTCACCGCTGCGCTGGCGGACTGTCTCAGCGGGTTCACGCTGGTCAAGACATTCAAGGCAGAGAAGGAGATTTTCCGTCTCTTTGCCGAGAATAACCGCGCGTTGGAGCAGGAAAAGTTCAGCCGCCGCAAGCTGAAGGTCATGGTAGGCATGATCGGCTCCGTGGCGGGAGTCGTCGCGCAGCTGGGCGTATTTCTTGTCGGCACATGGCTTGCGGTGGCAGGGCGTGGGCTCACGGCGGGCACGGTCATCATGTTCGTGAACCTGATGAACTTCCTGATAGAGCCGGTCGCGCTCCTGCCCACACTGCTCGCAGGGCGGAAAGCGGCGCTCGGCCTTGTAGATAAGCTGGCAGAAGCGCTGGAGAAGAACGCCTCCGGCGAGGGCAGCGCGGAGCTTGACCACATTGAGCGCGGGATCAGGCTTGAGGACGTCTCCTTCGGCTATAAGAGTGGAAAGGACGTGCTGCACCACGTCTCCGCCGAGTTTCAGGCCGGAAAGGCCTATGCGATCGTCGGCGGCAGCGGCAGCGGCAAATCGACGTTCCTGCACCTGCTGATGGCGGGCAGCGCGGAATACCGCGGGAGGATCATGCTGGACGACACGGAGCTGCGCGACGTCGCTCCGGAATCCCTGTACGAGATCATGTCCGTGATACAGCAGAACGTGTTCGTATTCAACGCCTCCATCCGCGACAACGTCTCCATGTTCCGCAGTTTCCCGCAGAAAGCGCTGGACGAGGCCATCAGCCACGCCCACCTCAGCGAACTTATCGAAACGCGCGGCGACGGGTATCTCTGCGGAGAAAACGGCAGCGGCCTGTCCGACGGCGAGAAGCAGCGCGTTTCCATCGCACGCAGCCTGCTGAAGCGCTCCTCCGTCCTGCTGGCGGATGAGGTAACGGCGGCGCTGGACGCCGAGACCGCGCATCAGGTCTCAAGCGACATCCTCGTCCTGGCCGGCATGACCCGCATCGTCGTAACGCACACGCTGGAGGAGTCGCTGCTGCGCCGCTATGACGGCATTCTGGTGCTTAAGGACGGCCGTGTGAACGAGTGCGGCAGCTTTGACGAGCTTATGCGGCAGAACGGCTACTTCCACGCGCTCTTCACTGTAGCTCAGTAACATATAAAACCGACACATTGCACTTCAAAAACTCACTATTTCTTCTCCGCCCAGTGCGATATAATATTAACGAAAGGTAGGAGATGAAAGATGGAAAAGATGACAGCATCGAGATTACTTCTGTGTGCGGCGGCGCTTATGGCATTATCCGGTATACTGATGGCGGTGTGCGGCCGCTTCGTCTGCGCGCCGTGTCTCTTCGCGGCGGCGCCGTGTATGCTCGGCACGGGGCTTGCCTTCCGTGCAGCGGACAAAAACATTGAACCGAATGGAGAACACGGTCAGGAATAATAATAGTAAGGAGCTGCAATAATGTCACCCACACTGAAAAACATACAAAAATGCGCCCGCGTTTTACATACGCTGGCGATAATAGCCGCAGTCGCGGCGTTCCTCGGCGCGGCCAGTGCTCTTGCCGCCGCGGTCGGTCTCTCGCGCTGGTATAACGCTCCGGCGGACGTGCTCGGTATGCTCGCGCCCATCATGGCGGAGCTGGATCACGGCAGCTACACGGCATCCGTCGCGCAGCTCTCCGCGGACGTCATAAGCTTAGCGCTTGACGGCGTTGTGCTGTGCTTCGCAGCAGCGTATCTGAAACAGGAGCTTGCTGACGGCACGCCGTTCACCGCATCCGGAGCAAAAAGCCTGCTCCGCCTCGGCATACTCACTATCACGCTGCCGCTGATAAGTGCCGCCGTCAGCTGCGTGATTTTCGGCGCATTCGACGTTGACATATCGGGCTACTACGGAAACGGCTCGGCCATCATCGTCGGCATAGTGCTCATTCTCAGCTCGCTCGTATTCAGCTACGGCGCGGAGCTTGAGGGCGCAAAAGCCGGATAACGGGCATCATAGCAAGACATAAATCAACCCCTCCGGAGATTCCGGAGGGGTTATACTATTAATTGACCACATTCTGCGGCTTTCCGGCCTGAAACGCCCGAATATTTTCGACCGTGCAGTCCATGATGCGCTGGCGGCTCTCTCTCGGTGCCCAGCTGATATGCGGCGTAATTAGGCAGTTTTTCGCCTTGAGCAGCGGGTTATCCGCGCTTATAGGCTCGCTCGATACGACGTCAAGTCCGGCAGCGTATACCTTGCCGGAATTGAGCGCGTCGGCCAGATCCTGCTCCACGACCAGCGGGCCGCGGCTGTTATTGATTATGATGACGCCGTCCTTCATCTTCGAGATCGTCTCGCGGTTGATAATTCCGCGAGTCTCCGGAAACAGCGGGCAGTGCAGCGACACGACGTCGGCACGGCACAGAAGCTCATCCAGTTCCACGTATTCGGCGATCTCCGCACCCTCGGCGCTGCGGCTGCGGTTGAACGCTATAACGTTCATCCCCAGCGCCTTGGCAATACGTCCTACGTTCTGCCCGATGCGCCCGAAGCCGATGATGCCCATCGTCTTGCCCGCAAGCTCGATCATCGGGTAATCCCAGAACGTCCACTCGCCGCACTCCGCCCAGCGTCCGGCATGGACGGCGTCGGAATGGTGCGCCGCGTGGCCGCATATCTCCAGCAGCAGCGCTATCGCAAACTGCGCTACGGATGCCGTGCCGTAGGTTGGAACGTTCGAGACGGGTATCCCCTTCTCGCGCGCATACACGTAATTGATCGGGTCATACCCCGTCGCCTGCACGGTGATATACTTCACGTTCGGGCACGCATCCAGAACGCGGCGGCTTATCGGGGACTTATTTGCAACGACGATCTCGGCGTCGCCTACGCGGCGGATTATCTCCGCCTCATCCTTGGTGCTGTGATCGTATATTACGACGTCGCCGAGGGCGCGCAGCCCGTCCCAACTCAGGTCGCCGGGGTTTTCTGTGTATCCATCTATTACGGAAATCTTCATAGTTCTCCTCCAATTCGTCATACGGAGAGTATGCGGATTATTTCGGATATTATTCGTCAGCGGTTCAGCAGTGCCGCGGCGGCGGAGCCGGACAGCGTCGTCTCCTCGCCAACCTTGAGCACCGCGTAACGTCCAAGGCGTCCGCCTATGTCCTCCTTCAGCAGACGCTCAAGCATCGGCCGGTAATGGCGGCTCTTCTGTACGAGCGAGCCTTCAGCACACACACAGGCGGGTTTATCCGCGCTCTGCCCCGCGCCGGTCAGAAGCAGCATCCCGCCGATGCAGGAGCACATGCAGCGCGCGGAGCGCTCAAACATCGCAAGGCTGAGTTTCTTTATAAACTCCGCGTCGGCAGCATCGGCGCACAGCTCATCCAGCCGCTCGCCGCTCGCCCACGCGTCTATTACCGCGGAGTCGATGCGGTTCAGCGCGGCAACTTTACCCGCGCATGGCGCCGACAGCAGCTTGTCCTCCGCCGCCTGTACCAGCATCAGGCGCGTAAGCTCGCCTAGATAGACGCCGGCAGTCATTTTCTCAAAGAATTTATGTCCCGGATCCTTGCTCATCTCGTCGAGCATCATGTCGAATTTGCCGCGCGGCATACCGGAGAACAGGCCGGATTCGAGGTTCACAAGTATCTCGCCCGACTCTTCGCGGTGCAGCTTCTTTATCGCGGCATACGGAACGGCGCAGCAGGTATTCGTACCCGTGCCGCTGACCTGCCCGAAAAAGCCGCTGTACGCGGTCTTGTCCAGCACCGCCGAGCCGCCGAGAAGCACGGCCACGGTATCGTTCAGGATGACCGCACTCTTGCCGTGTATACCGCGGCGCTCCAGCTCCTTTATAAGCGATGCGCCGACAAGCTGCCCCTCGCAGCCGTGCACGGTGACTTCCTTGTCGATGCGCACAACGCGCCCATCGATCTCCGGCGTGACCTCCGCCGTGTAGGAGAAGCAGAAGCCGATCTTATCGGCTCTGTCCATAAGCGGCTCTATCTCGTCGGCGACGAAGGCGATGAATTCATCCCATTCCACCGGCGCTTTTATCCCCGGCATGGGGCATTTTTTCAGCTCCGAAACGACGCAGCCCGCTTCCGTAAAGGTCACGAGCGCGCGGCGGAAATTCGTCCCGCCCGCGTCAATCACAACGGCGGGAACATTCAGCGGCACGACGCCGTCATTTTTCAGGTAGGTCGGTATCATGGCCATGTCCGACGGCTCGCCCGCAAGCCCGCGGAGCATATCGTCAAGCATTCTGGGTGCGAATTCAACGGGGTCTATATCTGCCGGCGACATGCCGTACTTTTTCAAAAACTCCATTTTAGCTCTCCATCAAAAACCGGCGGCAAAGTGCCGCCGGTTTATATAATATCCGTCTCTGCTTACTTGTCTTCCTTTTCCGCGGGAGCGGCGCTCTTCACGGACTCGACGATACCCTCGGCAAGACCGGCAATACCCTGTATCTCGCTGGGGATGATTATCTTCGTCGCGCGGCCGTTGGCGGCGGCGGAGAAGGCTTCGAGCGCCTTGATCTTCAACACGGCGTCGGTCGGGCTGGCGGCGTTAATGAGCTTGATGCCTTCGGCGGTAGCGGTCTGAACCTTGAGGATAGCCTCGGCTTCGCCTTCGGCCTCAAGTATCTGCTGCTGCTTCTTCGCGTCTGCGCGGAGAATGGCGGATTCCTTTTCGCCCTCGGCTTCGAGGATTGCCGCGCGCTTCTCGCCTTCGGCGCGGAGTATCGCCTCGCGGCGCTCACGCTCTGCCTTCATCTGCTTCTCCATCGCGTTCTGGATCTCCTTCGGAGGCAGAATGTTCTTCAGCTCAACGCGGTTGACCTTGATGCCCCAGGGGTCAGTCGCCTCGTCAAGGATGGCACGCATCTTGGAGTTTATCAGATCGCGGCTGGTGAGGCACTGGTCAAGCTCAAGGTCGCCGATGATGTTTCTCAGCGTGGTTGCGGAGAGGTTCTCGATTGCGACCATAGGCTGCTCAATACCGTAGGTATAGAGCTTCGGGTCGGTTATCTGGAAGTACACAACGGTGTCTATCTGCATGGTGACGTTATCCTTGGTGATAACTGGCTGGGGCGGGAAGTCCGCAACCTGCTCCTTGAGGGAGACGACCTTCGCCACGCGGTCGATAAACGGGAGCTTCACGTGCATACCAACGTTCCACGTCTCCTTGTAAGCGCCGAGACGCTCAACAACGTAGGCTCTCGCCTGCTGGACAACACGGATGTTGGTGATAATAAGCACTATAATGATAACTGCTATAATAATTCCTACCATGATTTCCTCCTGTAAATTTTACTTACTTCTCTGCGGGTTTAACTATCAGCTTAACGCCCTCGATGCGGACTGCGGTCATAAGCTCGCCGACGCTTGCTTTGACCTCGTCGCTCTCGGTGCGGGCAGTCCATATCTTGCCGCCGACGGAGACGGCTCCTGTCCCGGCAATGTTGTCAATATCCTCCGTCACACGGCACTCCTTGCCGATCACCATGTCCGCGTTGGTCGGCTGCGCCTTGGAGTTGACATACTTCTTTACAAGCGGCCTTGTCAGCACCAGCGACACTATCGACACAACGAAGAACCAGACTATCTGGAGCCACAGCGGAGCGCGTAGTATGGCGGATATCATCGCGGCGAACGCGCCCAGCGCAAACCATATCGACACCAGCCCCGGAACCGCGCCCTCGATGATAAGCAGTACGACCATTAGGACAAGCCAAACTGCCGTCATGCTGCCGGATGCAAGACTTCCGATAAGTCCGGAAAAAAACATTGCTTCATGCTCCTCTCGCTAAATTCTAAACACATTATATAATACCCGCGCACCTTTCGCAAGATGTATTTGTCGCGCATCACAAATAATTTACTTTTGCTTCACGTTTTCCCCCTTTACTTTTTCCATTTAGTGATGTAACATATGGATATGATAAATCAACAAAAAATTTACCGTCGCTGAGTAGACCGGCTTTCCGCGTTTATTCAGCGACTATTAACCGGAGGCGAAAATGAACAAGCTACCTAAGAAACCCCGCAATGAAAACATGTACAAGGCCATTCTTTCCCTCAACTCCGTGGAAGAATGTATGCGCTTCTTTGACGATCTCTGCACCGTGAGCGAGCTTATGGCGATGGAACAGCGCTATCAGGTCGCTACCTGCCTGAACGAGGGCATGATCTATAACGACATTCTGGCCGAGACCGGCGCATCCAGCGCGACGATAAGCCGCGTGAACCGCTCGCTCCAGTACGGCAGCGGCGGCTATGCCATCGTGTTTGACCGCATGAAGGAGGAGGACAAGTGAGCTGCTACGGCTCCCTCGCCGGATACTACGATAAGCTGACCGGCGATGTTCCCTATTCCAAATTCATAGAGTTTTACGAGGCGGAGTTTGCCCGCGACGGGGGCGAATTCCGCCTCCTGCTCGACCTCTGCTGCGGCACCGGAACGCTCACCTGCGAGCTTGCGCGGCGCGGCTACGAGATGATCGCGGCCGACGCGTCGGTGGATATGCTGATGCAGGCGCGCGAGAAGTCGGCAGAGCTCCCCTGCCCGCCGCTGTTTCTGTGTCAGGACGCGGCGGAGCTCGACCTGTACGGCACCGTAGACGCTGCGGTCTGCTCGCTCGACGGGATGAACTACATCGCCCCCGACGCGCTGCCGGAGGTGTTCCATCGGCTGCACCTGTTCGTCCGCCCCGACGGGCTGCTCATCTTCGACATCCGGACGCCGGAATGGCTCCGCGCACTGGACGGGGATATTTTCGTCGACGAAAAGGACGACGTGCTGTGTCTTTGGCGCGCGGACTTCGACGAGGAGATGCCTGCGATAGTCTACGGCATGGATATCTTCAGCCGCGTCGGCAGGCTGTGGGAGCGCGGCAGCGAGGAGCATATCGAATATGCGCACGAGCCGCAGGCGCTGAAGCAGCTGCTCGAGGCTGCGGGCTTCACCGATGTGCAGCTCCGGCGCGACTGCCCGCAGGGCGACGCAGGCAGAATGTTCATCGTCGCCAGAAGAAATGAGGAATGATTTAATGAACAATAACGACAGAATTATCAGAGCCACCGCCGGAGACGGCTATATAAAGATGGCGGTCATCACCGCGAAGGACACCGTGCAGCGCGGATGCAGCGTCCATGGTTGCTCCCCCACCGCGTCCGCCGCGCTGGGGCGTCTGCTGTGCGCGGCGTCGCTGATGGGCAACATGATGAAGGAAGAGCACGCTACCCTGACCCTCCGCGTAAACGGCGGCGGTATCGCGGGCAGCGTCGTCGCCGTGTCAGACTCTGCGGGCAACGTGCGCGGCTATATCGAGAATCCCGCAGCCGACCTCCCCACGCGGCAGGACGGCAAGCTCGACGTCGGCGGCATAGTCGGGCGCGACGGTACTCTGACCGTCAGCCGCGATATAGGGCTCAACGAGCCGTATGTCGGCTCTACGGAGCTTGTCAGCGGCGAGATAGCCGAGGATCTGACCGCGTATCTGCTCGAGAGTGAGCAGGTGCCGTCGGCCTGTGCGCTGGGCGTGCTTGTGGATACCGACAAGAGCATCAAGGCCGCTGGCGGCTTCATCGTGCAGCTCATGCCCGGCGCACCTGAGGAATACATCGACAGGCTTGAGGAGAACATCTTCATGATGGATCAGGTCACAACGGTGCTTGACGAGGACGGCGCGGAGGCGCTGTTCGGGCAGGTGCTCAAGGGCTTTGAGCATCATGTTGTCAGCACCGAGCCTATCGAGTACCGCTGCTATTGCAGCCGTGAGCGCGTGGAAGCCGCGCTCGCCTCCATCGGCAGCGACGCGCTCGCGGAGCTTGCGCAGGACGGCAAGGACATCTCCGTCGGCTGCCAGTTCTGCGGCACGGAGTATACGTTCAGCCCCGCCGAACTGGAAGCGATACAGCCGAAGCCCGCCGAAGAGTAAAAATGCAGTGTTATCAGGCCATTGCCGCTCCGGCCTTGGCCTGATAAAAATTCTCGGCAAAATAAAATGAAAAATTGCAGAATTGGTATTGACAAATTGCGATTTTTTTAGTATTATGGCTAAGCCGTTGTGACGGGAGCATAGCTCAGCTGGTTAGAGCACCTGCCTTACAAGCAG
>CECA01001122.1_pt1 | contig 15458 bp, 7 predicted proteins | sample 557351 | NCBI WGS metagenome assembly CECA01 (sample SAMEA3182051, study PRJEB8094) | gut metagenome | biome: human; feature: gut; material: Stool; isolation source: human stools | place: Canada | collected 2012-03-07 | reverse complement strand
GACTTGTGGATCCCGTTCTTCCCGCCGATTCCGGAGTTTCTCAACTACTGGCGCTTGACGACGAGGGTTCGCGTGGTGCTTCTCCCGAGGTCGTCCGTCGCCGTGAGGCGGTGCGTGCCGGGAGCTGATCGCCATTCGAGGGGCTTACCTGTCGGCGAGACGCCGAGGAAGGTATTCCCCGAATACCAGTAGACGAATTTGGCATCCGGGTCGGTTCCGGCACGCAGAAGCGTTCTTGCCGTTCCGGCGCTTCCGACGGCATAGAGCACCGCGCCCTCGCGGGGCGACACGATGGAGGGAGGCCTTCCGCCGGGGATCCCGGAGACGGCTTCGCAGCCCGCCTCATAGGGCGGCGGCGGGCGCTTCACAATGCCGGCCTCGAGAAAGACTTTCTGGAAGTGCGTGGGCCAGAATTCCCAGACGACCTTTTTGACCCCGGGACCCGCCGCGCAGGCGCGCAGTCCCGTCGATTCCCGCACGAGAATCTCGCGGAAGACGCCCGTGCTTTTGACGGAGGTTTTCCCGGGAAGAATCCAGGAGAGCGTTTTCTCCGGACAGAGCGAGGTGTCGAGCTCGCCGGTTGCCGTGCAGACGGTTTCTCTTGCGACCCGAAGCTTCTTCTCGTCAATTTCGTCCTGCGGGATCTTTGCGGCCGGCCAGTCGAAGGACGGGTCTGATGCAATCCGTGCAGCGGCGGCCTTGAAGAGCGGCGCGGCGAGCGCCGCACCCTGAAGCTGCGGGTTGGGCGCGCCCGAGAAGTTCCCGAGCCAGGCCACGATCACATAGGGCCCGACGGAACCCGCGGTCCAGGCGTCCCGCCAACCGTTGCTCGTTCCCGTTTTGTAAAGAAGCTCGCGCTTCGCGCCTCCGGCAGTAATGAATTCGCCGCGTGAGGCGAGCATGCGTTTGAGCACAAAGACGGCTTCAGGCGAAAGGACGGAACCTTCGGCTTCGGCGCGTTCGTTCTGAAGAATCCGGACGGGGCGCAGGAGCGCATCGTCGGCGAGCATCGCGTAGAGCTTTGCGAGGTCGCCCATCGTGACTTCAGCGCCTCCGAGCACGATCGAGAGCCCGTACCAGCTCTTCTCGTGGGGAAGCTTCACGCCAGACTTTTGAAGAAGTTCGTAGAGTCCGGGATTGAGCTGACGTTCGAGCTCTGCCGCCGGGAGGTTTCGCGAGAGCACGAGTGCATCCTCGGCAGACAACGGCCCGCGGAAGCTTCCGTCCGCGTTTTCCGGGGCCCATCCGCCAAAGCTCTGCGGCCGGTCGATGAGAACGGTCTTTTCGTGAATGAGCCCCTGATCGAGCGCGAGGCCGTAGACAAACGGCTTCAAGGTTGAGCCCGGGCTTCGCTTCGCATTCCAGGCGTTTACCTCGCCCGCAATCGATGCATCCGACCAGTCGGCCGACCCCACGAGCGCGATGAGGGAGCGGTCGCGGGAATCCACCACGGCGAGCGCCGCATTCCGGACTCCCCAGGACTTGAGTCTCGCGATGGTTTCACGAACAAGCGACTCCATGGAGGACTGGAGGGCAATCCGAAGCGTTCCCCGGACCGGTCCGCCCTTTGATTTCTGGAGAACCATCCGCGAATAGTGGGGAGCGAGCATCGGAAGGTTTTCGGGTTCAAATACCTCGATCGATGCGCGGACGGGTTCGGAGAGGCGTTCATTCATCGCTCCCGCACGGATCATCGCGAGCCCCAAACGGATTCGCGCGTCGTCAAGATCCGTATTCCCGGCCGCCATGGGGCGGCGCTTCACGGGGTTCTGCGGAATGACGGCGAGGCTTGCGGCCTCAGCAGCCGAGAGAAGGGAGGGGGGCTTATGGAACCACACGCGGGAGGCTGCGCCCGCGCCCTCGACATTCCCGCCATAAGGCGCGAGATTGAGGTAGGCCTCGAGGATTTCGTCCTTCGAGTAGTGCGTTTCATAGCGAAGCGCATGCCAGATCTGCCGGATTTTGCCTTCGAAGGTATTGGTCCTGAGCTTCAGCCTCATGCGGGCGAGCTGCATCGTGATCGTGCTCGCGCCCATGCGGCGCGAGCCCATCAGCGTTTCCATGCCGGCGCGCACGATGGAGCCGGGATTGACGCCCTTGTGGCTCCGGAAGAGCCGGTCCTCGTAAAAGAGCGTTGCGTCGATGAGCTTCGGGTCAATCTGCGCGAGCGGGGTCTTTACGCGATAGATCCCGTCCCTTGCGGGCGTGAGCCTCAGAAGCTCCCCTTCCGCAGAGTAGACGGCCGGAGAGAAATCGATCCCGTCAAGAAGCGGCGGCGCGGGCGAACGCTCCGCCATCTGCCAGACGACGTTTACGCCGCCGACCAAAATGACGCCGACGATGGCCGCGGAGAGTATGAAGGCCGTCGTGCGGCGCAGAAACCGCACGGGCTCGCTTTCGCCCTTCGGTTTTGTCCGGGGCTGAGGCGTCTGCGCGGTTGCCTGCGGTTCTTCATGGGAATCGTTTCTCGGGGCTTCAGCCATCAGTCATCTCCATCGGGAGCGGAGGGAGTGTTCCCGGGCGCTGTGCTCGCCTTTTCAGGTGCCGGGGATGCGGCACTCTGAGGCACTCTATTTTCGGACGGCTGAGTGCTTTGAGATGAGAGCGGCGCTGCGCTCATGTCTCTCGACGCGGAAGCTGCGGCCGGAGCTGCGTCGGGGAGCTTCACGGGATTCCCTTCTGAATCGAGAATGGTGAGCTTCCCGGAAGCGCCTCTGGCGCGAAGAAGCGGGCGCGAAAGCGACTGCGCCTCCACGGGCGGCACCGTAAATTCGCCGGGCGTTACGGCGCGCACCGTATAGGTGAAGGTGACGGGACTCCAGCTCGAAAGCTCGGGCGAGAGCCAGGTCATCCGCTCCTCAGAGCGCAGGAACTTCGGAGCCCCGTCCGGTCCCGTGCCGGGGTTCATCGCATAGGCGAGGCCGCCCGGCAGCAGATCCGTGAGCGCAATGTCCATGAGGCCTTCCTCGCCCGCATAGGCGCGAAGCTTCACGCGCACGGTGATCTTTTCACCCGCGCGGAATCGGGTCGAGGGCTTCCCGTCTTCGCCGAGGTACGTGCGCTCGACTTCAAGACCCGACTTTTCGGCGGGAGACGCCTTGTCGTCGGGGAGCCGCACCCATCCGGTCTGTTCGCCCTGCCACCAGAGGAAGGAGGACCGGGCGGCGCCCGACACTTCCGCTGCGATGCAGCCCGGAGCCTCGAGCAGAGCGCCCGCCGGGGCGGTGGTGAGGTGATCCTTGTCGTCGGGGAAGCCCGCTGTGCGCTTCACGCAGACGAGGGTCAGCCCGGCATCGTCATCGGATTTTTCAGCATCCGTGGCGCCCCCGATCGAGGGCTCCATCATGGTCATGGCGGCAGCGCCCGCATAGAGGGCGTCGAAGGTGCCGCGTTTGAGCGCCCCGGCAAAGTCGTCGACGGCAAGGGACGAGAGGAATTTCGCGGAACTCTTCTGCGTGAGGCCGCTCGCCGCGAGCGCCTGGGCGGCAAGGGCCGTTGCGGTTTCAGGCGTCCACGCGCCGCCGGCGCGTGCAGTGGAAATGGTGCCGGAAAGGAGCTCCTCCGCTTCAGCACGCATTCTGAGGTGCTGGTAGGAGGCCGCAAGGAACGCGGCGGCGGCATCCCGCTTCCAGTCGGGGAAGCGCTCTTCCATCGAGGCGCGAAGCGTTTCGAGGTACTCCGTCGTCATCGTGCCTTCGCGGGTGAGCACCCAGAGCGCATAGGCCTTGGTGCGCGCGTCGTCGATGGTCTGGGGATCTTCCGTGACGGTGCGCATCAGGCGCTCCTTTACGCTGCGCATCAGCTCCGGGGGTACGCCCGTCGTGCGGGCGGCCGCAAGCAGGTAGTCAAGCGTCCAGGCCGTGAGGTACGGGTTCGCCGGCATCCAGGGGAAGCTCCGGATGCCTTCCCAGGAGAGCGCTCCCTCAATAGCGGAGAGCGCTTTTTCGGCGCGCGCTTTCGTGAGTTCCGCAAGCTTCGCTGCTGCCTTTTCGGGCGTTTCGCCCAGGGGCACGAACCGGGCGGCATCCGGGTTGGCGGCAAGGAGCACAAGGGGAAGCGCCGCGGCGATCGCGTCCGCGGGCTGGTTCCAGTCGCGGTTTGCAAAGGGGAGCCCAAGTTGAAGGACGAGGGTCGCCGGAACCGCCGACACCATGAAGCTCGTCTGCGATTCGTTGGGATAAAGCTCGTTGGGAAGCTGGAGGAGCGGGCTCCCGTCTTCCGCATTCCCTTCGATTCTTCCGCCATAAATGCGGGTGGATTTGACGGAAGCCGGACGAACGCCGATTTCCAGAGTGCGATCGGCCTTTGCGTTTTCGGTCTGAGCACGGAAAGTGACCTGCACGGTCCCGGGGGCGGCAGGCGCCTGGGCGACCGTGGTCGCAACCTTGCCGCCCTTTTCCGGGAAGGTGATGGGGATTGCGGCGGAGGCGGGCGTGAGCGCGTCGGAGCTGATCTCGAGCGCGCCGGAGGCTGTCGGAGTCTCCGGCGTCACCGTCGCGCCGAGAGCGAAGATGTCTCCCGGCGACACGGCTGCCGGGAGAATCGGATCGATCACGAGGGGTTCGGCAATGGCGGCCGACGCTTCGCCGGCGCCCGCTTCATTCTCGGAAGCACCCACGGCAAAGATGCGGATGCGGCCGTTGAAGCCTTCCGGCAGCGTCGCCTCAATGGTTCGGGCTTCGGGTCCGGCTTCCACCAGACCGCCCCACCAGACGGCGGAATCCCCAAGCGTTCTAGCGAAGGGATTTCCGAACCCGGCTGCCATCTTGGCCGATTCTGCAAAGTCGCCGCCGAAGGGTGCGGTAAGGTCTGCCGCCGCACTCGCGTCCGGCATCAGAAGCGAAAGCGTTTCCCGGGTTTCGACTTCAAGCGCCCGGTCTTCGATGAGAGCCCTGAGGGGGTTCGGAGCCGGATAGTTGGTAAGCGAAAGAATTCCGGCGTCCGCCGCCCAGAGGAAGACGCGGGAGGGTTTATCCGCCTTGAGCGTTATCGGAATGGTCTTCGCGCTCCCGAGCTTTTCCGGTACGGAAACATCGATCTGAAGGCGCTTTTCCTTCGTGTTGAGAAGAACCGGAATCGCCGTTTCAGCGAAGCCCCTCAGGAACTTCTTGGCCGAATCCTGACCGCGAACGAGCGACACGCGAAGCCACGCGCGGCCGGAGAACCCTTCCGGGGCGTCGACCTCAATCAGGTTGTCGCCCGACTTGACGGCAGTCCAGCGGGACGAGATGACGTTGGCGGATTCAAAAGTAATGAGCGCAAAGCCCGAGAAGGGAGAGAGGAGCGAAAGCCTGGCCTTGTCGCCAGCTTCAAGCGTCGTCTTCTCAAGGCGCGCGCGCATTTCCGCAGCGGGGAGTTCCTCGGACGCGGCTTTCTCGAGCGTGTTCCCCGCCGTGTTGTAGGGAAGCGTGAGGAGAAGCGTTCCATCCTCTCGCGTCACGCGAATCAGCCATTCGCCGGGTTCGCGGGTGTTGAGCGGAAGCACGGCTTCGCCCGACGCATCGGTCGTGAGGTCAACCGTTGCCGTTGTTTCAGACAGAGGCGCGTCGCTGTAGGTGAGGCGCCCGGAGCCGTCGGCCGTGAGCTCCGTCACATAATGCGTGCGGCTGATTTCAGCGCGAAGCTTTTCACCCGCCTTCTTTTCGAGGTGCCGGTCAACCGCAATGAAGCGCACCTCCGCCGGGTCGCCGGCAAGGAGGAAGTTCATGGGCTGGGGCGTTTTGTCGAGCTTCCAGCCAAGCGCCAGTTCCCCCCGCGAGAGGAGGAAGTTGAAGCGTTCGGAAACGGCTTCGCCGCCTTCGGATTCAAAGCCCGTGAGGGAAACCTCTGCGCGCGCGAAGCCCGGAATCGTGAGGCTTCCGAGCGGCAGCGTGAGCTCTGCGTCGCCCGCGCCGGTGGTTTTGACGGCGGGAACGGCAAGGCGCTTTCCGGCATTCCGGTTGTTTTCGAATCCTCCCGCAGGAGATTCGAAGGTCCAGCCCTCGAACCCCGGGAGCGTCGTGCTTGAAACCGGGTTGACGACGACTTCGCCCTCAATCCGGCGGCCTTCGGCGCCGGCCCCAAAGAGGCTCGTGAGCTTCGCGGGGACGTGAATGTCGCCCGGCGCTACCCACCCGGCTTTGGCTTCCGCGGCCGGGAGTTCAGCCGTGAGCGAAAGCGTTTCGTGCGCAAAGTCGGCGATGAAGAGCGTCGTTGTCGAGAGCGCGGCGTCGCCGCCCGCTGCAAAGACGTCCATCTTGATGCGTCCCGGGAGCGTGCCCTCCGGAATTGTCCAGTCGAAGTCGGCAAGTCCCTCGGGCGAGAGTTTCACCTGGCGCTTTTCGACCACTTTTCCCGCGTCATTGGTGAGCTTTACTTCAACCGGGAGCCCCTCGGGGAGCGCCGCCATGCTGAGTTCTCGAAGCCCCAGGCCAAAATGCACGGTTTCGCCCGCGCGGTAGATTCCGCGGTCCGCGAACGAAAATGCCGCCATGTTGCCGCCCTTCGTTTCGCGTCCGCCCGTATTCCAGCGGAAGGTGTCCGAAAGGTTCGTGGGGTCCCGGAGCGAAATCCAGGCGAGATCGGTGCCCTTCGACTGCACGGTAATCGCCGCAGGGCGCTTTTCGCGCTCAAGGCCTTGGGTGGGCTTGAAGTGCGCGCGGCCTTCCTCATCCGTCTGCACGGACTCGATCACGGTGCCGTTTTCGGCGAGAAGGCTTGCCGCCACGTTGGCGGCGGGCTTTCCGTCCATGAAGCCCGCGGCAAAGACATCGATCGAGGTGTCGGCCGAGGTCTTCGCAATGACGGCGAGGTTCGTGAGAAGAAGGCGCTTGTTCGCAGTCGCGACCACTTCTTCCTTCCCGTCCTTCATCCTGACGCCCGTGAGCTCAACCTGGAAGAGCCCGGGGCCCGCGCCGATCACAGCTTCGGCAAGATCAAGCGTTGAGAAGCGGGCCTTCCCGGGCGTTGATTCGCCGAGTTCGATTTCGCCCGTGACGGCGCTCGTATAGGCGTCGGGCGAGGTGCTCTTCATCACGTTCCAGCCGTCGGCTGCGAGTGCAAGGTAGGCGTTCTTCACTCGTGCGATGCGCCAGCGGAGCTTCTCGACGCCGGTCGAAAAGAGGGAGAGCGTCCAGTTCCCCGAGAGCGTCAGCATGTTGCCGGGCTGCAGGAACTCGATCGAGCTCGAGAGCTTCGGAAGAAGCAGCACCGAGTGCCATTTATCGCTCAACCCCGACGTGCCTTCGGGTCCGAAGGATTCAGGCAATTCCACATAGAGGAACGTCCCCTGCGGGGCGTGGAGGCGGAATTTGGCGCTGGTCGTGAGGCCCTTTTCTGAGGCCGGCATCACTTCCACGGGTTCGGCTCGGGAGAGTATCTCTTCGTCGATGACGGGCGCAGCCGTCCAGACGGCATTGGTCTGCGCTTCCTCCGACATTTTGGAGGGGAGCGCCAGCACGCGGATATTGTTCATCACCGCCTGCGGGTCCATCTGAAGGGTCCCCGTGAGCGTGAGCTCGTATTCGCCGTTCATCGCTTCGTCGCGAACGGCATGGATTTCTGCGCGCGAAATCTGGAAGAGCGTGGCTTCGCCCGGAACGGTCTGATTGACCGATGCCGTCTCAAAGCCTTTCGGGACCGTGAAGCGGCCGTTGTTCTGGCTGATCCGCCCGGCGATGCCGGCGAGCTTTGCCGTAACGATCGTTTCCTCTTCGGGGAGCTTCGTGAGCTTCACCTTCACGTAGACGCTTGTTCCGTCATCGCTCCAGATGAACTGAGGCTTTGCGGTCTCAAGGCCCGATTCCTTTTTGAAATTGAGGCTGAAGGCTTTTTCAACCAATCCCTTCTCAGGGACGGTCGTGAAGAAGAATTCAAAGGAGAGCCACCGTTCACCCTTTACCGCCGGATCAATCCAGATGCGGCTTTGCGAGTTTATGGCCGCAAGGGGCGGCGTCTCGATCGTGATGAAGCTTTCTTCGATATTGGCGCGAAGCGGAATTGGAATCCCGAGAAGCGACGCTCTCATCGAGCGCTTCGGCTGCCAGGCGTCCTTCGGCGTAAAGGCAAGCGAATCGGGCCCCGCCCAGCGCCAGGTGCCGGGAATGGAGGGCTTCAATGTAATGCCTTCGACCGTCGCGCCCGAACGCCCGAGCGTGATCATGCAGCGGCTGTACCAGTCGTCGCCGTAGGCCTTTCTGCAGGCGTTTTCGCTGGGGGCCAGGGAAATGTAGATGGGAGCCTTTGCGGATGTCGGGGCGGAGACGGAGGGCTTAAGCCAGACCGTACGGTCGTCGCTTCCCGGGGCGGCATGTGCGGGAAGAGAGAGCGAAGAGAGCGCGAGGAGCGTGACAAGGGAAAGGGGTGTGAGCTGAAGCGAAATGGCGCGCGTGGACAGAGCCATGGCAGGAAACTCCCAAATTAATCATGAGTATGAGCATAGACGGTTTGGGGGCCGGAGGCGAAGAGAGAAAGCCCGGGCGTCTCACTGATTCTCAAAGGTTTTCCGCATGGAGAAAATGTTTGCCGGAGATAATCACGCTTCTCTTCCCGTCTCTCTCCGACAACAGCGGAGCAGCCTCAGCCTGGGTTTGCGCGCTTGGCGCAGGAAAGCAGAATCGAGCGCACCCACTGGAGCTCAAGGTCGTCGTTTGCCCGATGGTGCCAGATGAGCTGCGGCTTGTGGCGAATGCTTTTTTCCTTCGTCCTGATGATGACGATGTCACCGCCTTTTTCCATGTATTCGGCCGTACGCCGCGGAAGCACCATCAGCAGGTCGCTTTCCGCCACGGTCGGAATGAGCGAGAGAAACTGCGTCGTTCTCATGGAGGAGCGGCCTTCGGACCATGCCGGAAAAACGTTCTCCCGGAGCGACGTCCAGGAGGCGCCCGGACGGGTGTGGTAGCAGACATCGGCAAAAGCGTGCCTGAGGACATCCGGAGTGGTGACGGCCTCGCCTTCAGCCTGACGCGCCAGCGGATGATCCTTTCTTCCGGTGAGCACATAGTCCGTTTCCGCAAGCTCGATCGCGTGAAATCCTGCGGGGAGCGTCATGACGGGGGAGACTGCAAAGTCGATTTCACCCGAGGAGAGAAGCGAAAACCGGTCGTCCGAGAGCGGCAGGTAGGAAATCATGACGCCCGGCGCCTGCGCAAGGAGCTCCCTGGCGAAATTTGGAAAAACCGAAAAAGGCGCATTGTCGGCGCATCCGATGCGGATGTCGCGGACGATCCGGGCGGGATCAAAGGTCTGCGGCGCGAGAAGCGCGTCGTAGGTTTTGAGAACGGCTTCCGTGCGGGCCATGAGGAGCTTTGCTTTTCTCGTGGGAACCAGTCCGCCGGGAAAGCGCGTAAAGAGGCGGTCTTCAAAAATCTCGCGCAGCTGCGAGAGCATTCGGCTTGCCGTGGGAAGCGACAGTCCCAGGCGCTCTGCCGCTGCAGCCAGATTTTCCGTCTGGCAGAGCGTATGGAGGAGCCTGAGGGATTCAATGGAGGGTGATTTTGCGCCGACTTTCATTTTCAGGAAATGCATCTTTTCGAAATTGTAACTCAATGAAGGTATCCGATTGTTTACTGTAAATTCTTTGATTTTTATAATTTCTTCATTGCAAATTTCATTCTGAAGGAAAGGAGTTTCCATGAAGACCATCACGAAGTCCGCGCTTGCGGCTGCCGTTCTCGGCGCCCTGATGCTCTCTGCTGCACCGGCAACGGTAATGGCGGCGGGCGGCGCCTCGGGCGCAGCCGTCAAGTACGCGAAGCAGGGGCAGATCGGCGAAGTCATCACGAATCCCTATCGCATTGCGCCGCTGACGGCAATCATTCGCTCGGGCGGCTACACGCTTTCCGACGTCAAGGTCCGCATCGTGCCGAAGGAGAATGGTGCTGAGATCAAGTACGACGTCGACAGAAGCGAGGTGCTCACGCACGGCGGCATCCCGGTCTTCGGGCTCTATCCGGACTACGTCAATACCGTTGAGGTCTCCTATACCCGTACGGATCTCACGGGCGAAAAGAAGGCGGTGAACGAGGCCTACAAGATCTATGCGCCGCCCGTCTATACGGAAGGAAACGGCACCGTTTCGCAAAAGAGCACGATGTTTGATACGACGGTTGTGAAGGCCGATCCCGAATTCAAGGACCGTCTCTATCTCGTCAACAATCTTCTCGTTTCGCCCCCGAAGGGCTCGCGTGTTGTCTGGAACAACCCCTCGGGCGGCGCGCTTGAGTGGTGCTTCTATCCGCAGAACGCCATCATTGATGCGACGGGCGAAGTCCGCTGGTACATGAACGTGGATTCGATCTACGACATGGAATCGGTCTACAACGGCGGCGTCATGATGGGCTTCCAGCAGGGCGACGACGGCGCGCTCACCTGGGGCTACGGTCAGCGCTACGTGAAGTACGACATCATGGGCCGCGAAGTCTTCAACCGCCGTCTCCCCGCGGGCTATGAAGACTTCTCGCACTCCTTTGATCAGGCCCAGAACGGCAACTTCCTTCTGCGCGTGGCGGCCAACGACGTTCGTCGTCCCGACGGCCGCAACGTCCGCACGGTCCGCGACGTGATCGCTGAAGTCAATCCCGCCGGCCGCGTGGTTGATGACTGGCGTCTCTGGGAAATCCTCGATCCCTATCGCGATGTCGTGATCAAGTCGCTCGACCAGGGCGCAGTGTGCCTCAATCTCGACGCCGACAGCGCCGGCAAGACGCTTTCTTCGGCTGACCTCGCCGCCATGGACAAGGAAGAGCATTTCGGCGACATCACGGGCGTCGGCATCGGCCGCAACTGGGCGCACGTCAATTCCGTCGACTATGACCCGACCGACGATTCGATCATCATTTCCTCGCGCCATCAGTCCGCGATCATCAAGATCGGCCGCGACAAGAAGGTGAAGTGGATTCTCGGCGCTCCCGACGGCTGGCAGAAGGCCTGGGCGGATAAGGTCCTGAAGCCCGTCGACAAGGACGGCAACCCCATCAAGTGCGAACAAGGCAAGTGCGAAAATACGACCTTCGACTGGACGTGGACGCAGCACACGGCCTTCCGCATCGACTCGAAGTCCGACAAGCGCTTCGTTTATCTCACGGCCTTCGACAACGGCGACGGCCGCGGACTCGAGCAGCCGCCGCTTCCCGACATGAAGTATTCGCGCGCGGTGGTCTACAAGGTCGACCAGGAAAAAGGCACGGTCGAGCAGCTCTGGGAGTTCGGCAAGGAACGCGGCCACGCGTGGTACAGCCCTGTGACCTCTCTCACGCAGTACGAGGCCGACAAGGATTCGATCATGGTCTATTCCGCGACGCCTGAGATGCAGCTCGTCAAGGGCAAGGCCGTGGGCGCGCCGAATCCGTACCTGATGGAATTCAAGTGGGGTTCGACGGAACCCGCGGTTGAAATCCGCATCAACGGCTCCATGGGCTATCAGGCGATGCCTTTCCGCGTCGAAAAGGCCTTCCATCACGCCAAGTGATGCATGAGGCGCTTCTTCTGAAGCACTTCTGAAAGGAAAAAGCTCCGGTCTCTTTGCAGTCCCGGAGCTTTTTTCGTCTGGTGCCTTGCGGCTGAAAGAAGTCCTCAGAGAAGCCCGAGGCAGCTCATGATCAGGGGCATCGTGACCGATGCGAGCGCAGTCGTGACGAGAAGCGAATTCGCGGTAGCGCCCTGCATCACCTTGAACTCCTGCGCCATGATGTAGACGTTGACGCCGACGGGAAGGCACGCAAGAAGGCAGGTGGCCTGCATCGCCTCGTGACCGAGGTTGAAGATCCGGCAGAGGCCGTAGACGACGAGCGGCTGGAGGCCTAGCTTCAGGAACGTTATGAGGAGCGTCGTGGAGAGGTTTGCGGTGATCCGGTACTGCGTGAGGCCGACCCCGACCGCAAAGAGCGCGACGGGAGCTGCCGCGTCCGCCATCATGGCGATGGTCTTCGCCATGGGCACCGGCATGGAAAGGTTCGAGATGCTCCAGAGGAAGCCGAGGATGATGCCGATCACGATCGGGTTCCGGATGGTCTGAAGCGTTCCTTTTGTGACCGTCGTGACGATCGACGGGCTCTTCGCGCGCCCGAGTTCGATCGCAATCGTGACGAGCGTCCACATGAGGAACCCATTCAAGGAAAAGATGATCGCGATCGAAGGCATCGCCTTCTGTCCGAGGAGCGCCACGGCTACCGGGATCCCGAGCTGCACGTTGTTCGAGAAGACGGCCGCCATGCCGAAGATCGTGCGCTCGTCGGAATTGAGGTTCAGAAACCGGTGCCCGAGAAAGCGCCCGATCGCGAAGACGAGAAAGCAGGAGCCGAAGAAGGCGAGCGCGATGTTCCAGTCGGGCGGAGGCAGATGCGTGATGTCGCTCATGAGCCGGAAGAGAAGAATCGGGAGCGCAATGTTGAAGGCGAATTTCGAAAGCGCCTGACCGATTGCCGGCGTGACGAGCTTTACGTTTGCAGCGAGATATCCGATGGCAATGAGCGCAAAGAGCGGAAGCGCCGCAAGGAAGTTGGTGAGGAAGAGTTCCATCGCTGCTGCAAAAATGTCTGAAGGCTTCGGGGAGGGACTTTGCTTAGGGGATGTAAGTATCCTCGCGGGCAAAGTCCTGAAACTCTCAATTTTATTTTTCTGGTGCAGCGTCTGGAAGAGCTGGGTTCAAGGGAAGACCGACAGAATTCGCTCATACATTAGAGCGACCTAATCTGCCGGTTCATGTCCTTGAAACTCTTATTCGGCTAATTGAACTTCTTCCTTAGCTCGAAGATGTTTAATCACGCGGAGCATGATGTTGATGGATTCCTTGAGGTTATTTTCCACGAAGTCTTTTCCCATGCTGTGATTTTCAGGGTGATGAATGGCGTTTCGGACGCAGTAGGAAAGGGTACGGTTGGGCTCTGCAACATCTCCGTTCTTGGTCTTTCTGATCCAGGTGTAAAACGCAGGTTGTTCATTCATTTCGCCGAACGACTGCTTGAGGCGTTTGTCTACATCTGAGATGGTGTCTTGTCCGTAAAGTTCCTGAAGCAGGCTGAAAAGCTCGTTGTGGAACTCGATCGTCGGCATGTTATAGGCGAACCAGTTGATTTCACCCCAAGTGGGGCTGTAATCGAACGTGCGGGCGAACTCGGTTTCCTGCTGAACGACAATGGTGTCTTTCTCCTTTCGGCAGAGAAGAAGATTGGCATTCCTGATGTTCGGCGAATGCAGAAATAGCGGCGAGTGGGTCGTCACGAAGACCTGATGGTGTCGGGATATCTCAAGGAGCGCCTTGAGGAGCTTCTCTTGTCCGCGCGGGTGCAGATAGATTTCCGGTTCGTCGAGCAGAAAGATGAAAGGTATTTTCAGACCTAAGAATTCGTCATCTGCCTCCTTCAGTGCCCAGGCAGTAAGCACTGCGAGCTCAGCAATGCGCTGTGCGCCCTGGCCGTGCTCAGCTCGTGCCAGGGGGCAGTCAAGATCGATGATAAGTGCAAGGGATTTGAGGAGCTGATCCATCGTAGGCTGCTCAAATTCAAAGTGCAGGCTGCCTTCACCGAAGAAGGTTTGAAACTGAGATGTGATGTTGGCTTCTACCTCAGCGATGTCGTGCCGCAGAGAGGAGTCTTGGTTTCTGAATACGCTGTTGAAGGCGTTTTTGAGATTTCGATATTCATCAGTCTTCTCTGCTTTCTGCAGAGTGTTCCTCAGGAAGCGACGGCAAGTTTTATTGAATTCAGATGCTTCATCGTTGTTGAATTTGTCATCCCAACCGAAGGTGTGAATCCTAACCATGCCTCTCAGCCAGAAGTCAAGTGAATTTACACTTCGGATTTCTGCATTAAAGCCTTCTCTTTCATGAAGAAATGAGATTTTTCGCTCGTCGGAATCTTCCTGCCATATACGGCGGCAGCGGATATGTGAATTTGATGTTAGGAGCCCTTCGACGACACTTCTATCCTCGGGCTTTATGAGAACTTCAATTATGTGAAGCATGAGGTCGGATGAAGTCTCCGCGTACTCACCTATGACGCCTACCTCGGCAGAATTGTCGAATGATCGAGTGGAGGTAGTTTTTCCGGCAATGCTCGCGGGATTTTTCTCTTCAAAGGAAGAGTTGTGAAGAAAGCAAATGGCCCGAAGAATGGTGCTTTTGCCAACATTATTTTCTCCGACGAGAATATTGAGGCCTGAACCTGGTTCGCCATTTGGCCCATGAAAGATTATTTCCTCTGATATTCCTCGGAATCCTCTGTAATTTTTGAGCTTGAGGCTGTGGAGGTACATGCGTAATGAATCTCCTTCAAAAGTGGTATCAGGTTTCAGAAGACTGCTTCGTTGTGCGCTTCCTGGCCTTTCGTTTGTCGGTGTAGTCGAGCACCCATTTGCGGCAGGTGCTGGCCGATATGCCGCTCTTCTCTGTGATCTCGCTCCAGGTGCTACCGGTCAGCCTCATGCGGATCACAGCCTTTTTCACGTCGTCGGAGTAGCGATACTGGGAGGGAGAGAGCTCCGTATGGAATTTCCCTTTGCGGTACTCCCGGTTCCAGTCGCGAAGCGTGTTGACGGAAAGGTCAAGAATGCGGGAAGCACGCGTGTAGCCGATACCGTGTTCAAAGAGTTCGAGCGCCTGACGGCGCTTCTCGTCGGAAGCAAAGGGCGGGCGCTTCCTCCTGGAAGATGTGGGCGACAAATCACCAGCAGAAGGCGAAAGCTTGAGAACGGCCATGAGACGCCTCAGTACGGTTCTGTAGGGAAAAAAGAACCCGTCTCCCGAAACGCTTTCGAGGAAACGGGTTCTTTAAAAGTGGTGCTTGGGAGAGCGCGTGGAGTCTCAGAAAGACTTGTATCGCTCACCCAAACTCGAGATCTTTGCTGCCCCGTGAAGCCAAGCTTCAGGGGCAGAGCCTCAGAGAGACTTAGAACGCGTAGCGGACGTTGGCATTGAACGAGTTGTTCATGCGGTCATCCGAGCCGGCGCCGAGCTTGTAGCTGAGACCGAAGCCCCAGGCACCGTTCGTCGCGTTGACGCCGAGCTGAGCCTGAACGGGGTTCGAATCAATGACGCGGACGGCGTAGTCGTCGGTCGTCGAAACACCGGTGATGCCGAGCTTGAGGTCAGCATCCTTGTCGCCGAAGGTCGGGACGACGGAGAGGTCGAACTTCGGAGCGATCGTCCAGCCGTTCGTCTCAAAGTCAGCCGAGACCGTCACGCCGACCGGCATCTGGAAGACGTTCTGATCGTCGATGTCGGTGACATAGCCGGCTTCAAAGCCGTCAGTCGAGATAGCGGTGTAGCGCAGGCCGAGGTGCGGCACGATGTTGACGGAACCCGCCTTCGTGAGCACTTCGCCGCGAACGCCGACCGTCCAGGCATCCGTGTCTTCGGAGAACTTCCAGGCGTGGGCATAGCCGTTCGCCGTGACGTCGTTCGAAGCCTGCAGGTAGCCGATGTCAGCGGAGACGTTCCAGATGTCGGCGAAGGTCTTCGAGGCGTAGACCGAGAAGCCGAC
>CECA01036181.1_pt1 | contig 15700 bp, 10 predicted proteins | sample 557351 | NCBI WGS metagenome assembly CECA01 (sample SAMEA3182051, study PRJEB8094) | gut metagenome | biome: human; feature: gut; material: Stool; isolation source: human stools | place: Canada | collected 2012-03-07 | reverse complement strand
GGGTGGACTTGCCGCAGCCGGTGGAGCCGATGATGGCAGTGGTCTCGCCGGGCTTTGCGGTAAAGCTGATGTGCTCCAGTGCGTCGCTGTCGGCACCGGGGAAGCGGAAGCTCACGTCGTGGAACTCCACCACGCCCTGCCAGTTCTTGTGTTCCTTTGCGGCCTTGGCGTCGGCTTCGTCCGGGTCGTGGATGGTGGCCTTGGTGCGGATGACCTCGTCGATGCGGTCTGCGGCCACACCGGCACGGGGCAGCATGACGGCCACCATGGCCAGCATCAGGAAGGACATGACGATCTGCATGGTGTAGGTGATGAAGGCGATCATCTCGCCCACCTGCATGGTGCCGTTGTCCATAGCCTTGCCGCCGAACCAGACGATGAGCAGGCTGGTGCCGTTCATGATCAGGGTCATAAAGGGCATCATGGCCACCATGGCGCGGTTGGTGAACAGCTGGGTGCCCATCAGGTCCTTGTTGGCCTTGTCGAAGCGCTGTTCCTCAAACTGTTCGCGGCTGAAGGCACGCACCGGCATGATGCCGGTGAGGATCTCGCGGCTGACGAGGTTCAGCCGGTCCACCAGCGTCTGCATGATCTTGAACTTGGGCATGGCCATGTTCATCAGGAAGAGGATGAGCAGCAGCAGCAAAGCCACGTCCAGCACCACGATCCAGGACAGGCCCGAAGAGCTGCCGATGACGTGCAGCACACCGCCGATGCCCAGAATGGGCGCATAGGCCACCATGCGCAGCAGCATGACGCAGACGAACTGCACCTGCTGGATGTCGTTGGTGGTGCGGGTGATGAGGGACGCGGTGGAGAAGTTTTCGATCTCCGCATGGGAGAAGTGGATGACGCTGGAGAAGGTCTCGCGGCGCAGGTCGCGGCCGATGGCGGCGGACACCCGGGAGGCCAGGAAGCCCACCGCGATGGACACGGCCACCATCAGCAGGGTCAGGGCCAGCATCTGGCCGCCTACCTTATATAAATAGTGCATCTGCACGTCGTGGGCAATGCCCTGGGCCTCGTATTCCAGCCCCACCAGCAGCAGAGCCTGGCTCTTCAGGTTCTCCACCACGGTGTCGTCCAGCTGGCCGATGGCACCGGTCAGCTGCTGCTGCACGGCGTCCCGGCTGAAGCCGGGCATCTGGCTCATGGCGGCAAACTGGCCGCACACGGTGTCCAGGTCCTCCGCCGTGGGGGCCACGGTCTCGGTTTCCGTGTCGGGATTGCGGTCGGCACCGGAGGCCTGCAGGTCCGCAAGGCCGGTCATGCCCATGCCGGTCTGCCCGGCGGGGGTGTTGGCTGCCTGGGCGGCCGCCAGATACAGCACGATGTCCGGCGTGGTCACGGCATCTTCCAGCGCAGTGCGCTCGTCGGCGGTCAGGTCGGTGCGCAGGCGCAGCACATCGCCGTCGGCGGTGTAGGCGTTCTGGAAGGCAGCGGCGTCCTCCTCGCGCATCAGCAGCGAGAGGGCATCCAGCGTGCTCTGCCGCACAGTGGCAGGCAGGGGGCTTTCGATGCCGCCCTGCTGGATGCCGGTGTCCACGATCTTGCTGGTGTAGTCCGGCAGCGACAGATCGCAGTACGCCTGCACGAACAGCAGTGCGAACACCACGAGGCAGACGGCCCAGTGACGGGCCAGCTGCTTAAAGATCTTTGTCATGGTTTGGTTCTCCCTTCGGTTTGGTGGTACGCGCAGCATTTTCCGCAAGAATGGCTTCCATCAGCGCGCCGCGCAGCGCTTCCATCTGGGCCAGCTGTTCCGGCTCCAGCCGGGCCATGACACTGGAAAAGTAGTCCCCAAGAGCAGCCTCGCACTGTCGGCAGGCCTCGTATCCCTTGGGCGTGAAACGCACCAGCGTCTTGCGGCGGTCGGCAGGGTCGGCAAAGCGTTCCACAAGGCCGTCCTGCTCCATCTGCCGCACCGTGCGGGAAATGGCAGGAAGCGGTTGATGAAGCTCCTGAACAAGGTCGGAGATATAAACGGCACCGTCCTGTCCATGGAGACGAATGCAGCCCAGCAGCCCTTCCAGCATGGGAAAGTGGCACTTGGGGCAGTCGGCCAGAGCGGCCTTCATGCCGGCCTTGGATGCTTTGCTCAGCCGGTGGATGTAGCGGCAAAGCCCACGGAAACTCAACGTGGATTCCTCAGACACGCGATCCCTCCTCTCAAAAATTGCTTAACAGCTGTTAACTGTTAACGCTTGACAATAATAGGCTTTTGCAGGCCGGATTGCAACCCCCTGCAGGGATTGTTTCACAAAAGTTCACAAACGTTTGTGTTCCGCATACACATAAAGCAAAGGGGGCATCGGGCATGGAACAGCGTTTGTGGATGATCCTGCAATTGTTCGGCGGGGCGGCACTTTTCTTATATAGCATGGACACCCTCACGGACGCTTTGCAGCAGGCGGCGGGGGACACCCTGCGGCAGGCCCTTGCCCGGCTCACGGCCCACCCGCTGGCCGGGGTGCTCACGGGGGCGGCGGTCACGGCGGCGGTGCAGAGCAGCTCGGCGGTCACGGTGCTGGTGCTGGGCCTTGTGGGGGCCGGGCTGCTGACCCTGCAGCGGGCCGTGCCGGTGGTGTTCGGAGCCAACATCGGCACCACGGTCACCGCGCAATTGCTGGCCTTCCGGCTGGAGGATGCCCGGTATCTGCTGCTGGTGGCGGGGCTGCTGCTCTGGTTCGCGGGGCGCGGGCGTCTGCACGCAGCCGGGCAGGCGCTGTTTGCGTTCGGCCTGCTGTTTGAGGGCATCGCGGTCATGGCCGAGGCCATGGAGCCGTTGGCAGCAGGGCCGGTGTTCCGGCAGTGGATGGCCCAGGTGCGGCACCGCCCCGGCTTGGGCCTGCTGGCAGGGCTGGGCATGACCCTTGCCGTGCAGAGCAGCTCCGCCACCATTGCGGTGCTGCAGCAGGTAGCCGCCCGCCCCGGGCCGGACGGCGGGTGCCTGCTGGGCCTTGCGGGAGCCATCCCGGTGCTGTTGGGGGACAACATCGGCACCACCGTCACGGCGGTGCTGGCATCGGTGGGGCAGAGCCGGGACGCCAAACGTCTGGCGGCGGCCCACGCCCTGTTCAACCTGTCCGGGGCGGCGGTGTGCTGGCTGCTGCTGCCCCAGTTCACCGCGCTGGTGCGGCTGGTCTCGCCCCACGGGCCGGAGAGCGCCGTGCTGGCCCGGCAGATCGCCAACGCCCACACCCTGTTCAATCTGGGCTGCACGGTGCTGTGGCTGCCCCTGACCCCTTGCATGGTGCGCATCGTGTGCATTCTTTTGCCGGAAAAGCACGCCCCCTGAGTTGAAATGAACGCCTTAAAATGGTATAATGACAATGTATCGAACAAATTTTGTGACGCTTTTGTTGCACAAATGATAAACGGACCCTTCTGTGGGCCTGCAGCGGTGTGCGGCTGCCAGGGCACAGAGCGAACCAAGAGGACGTGTTTACTATGAAGGATATCATCAACGGGTTGATCGAGCGGTTCCGCAGGCAGCATGTACAGGCCCGGCGCTATGTGGCCATGATGCTGGTGCTGGCCCTGCTCACCACCCTGTTCGTCAACTGGCAGCTCCATGGGGTGGGCATCTCCATGACTGCCGACTACCACTGCGGCTACGAGGAGCACCAGCACACGGCGGCCTGCTACGAAAAAGTGCTCACCTGCGGTTACGAGGAGGGCGAGCCGGAAACGCCCGTCACCTCTTCGGACAGCAGCGCCGATCCGGTGTCTGCCTACAGCGCGGCCGAGCCGGAAGAGCCGGAAGAGCCGGAAGAGCCGGTGCAGACCGAGCCGGAGACCATCTGGGTGCCCCATGAGCACACCGATGCCTGCTACGAGGAGCACCGGGTGCTGACCTGCTATCAGGAAGAGCACGAGCACACCGACGACTGCTTTGACGAGTACGGTGCGCTCATCTGCGGCGAGTTCGAGCATATCCACGACGACAGCTGCTACACCACCGAGTATGAGCTGGTGTGCGGCCTGGACGAGGGCGAACTGGTGGAGGAGCCCAACCCCGCCTATCAGGAAATGCCTGCCATCCGCCCCGTGGTGGACCTGCCCACTGAGCCGGCCGAGACCACCCCGGACGAGCCGGTGCTGCATCACCACACCGACGCCTGCTACACCGAGGAGCTGGTGTGCACCATCCCGGAGCACCACCACACCGTGGAGTGCCTGGCCGATACCCAGGCCGACGTGGAGACTGCCGAGGAATGGCAGGCCGCGGCCAACGTGGCCCTGAACGGCAACTGGGCCGAGGACCTGCTCACCGTGGCAAAGTCCCAGCTGGACTACCAGCAGAGTGACAAGAACTTCAAGCTGGATGTGGAGGACCAGCAGGTGCTGCGCGGCTACTCCCGCTATGGTGCCTGGTACGGCAACCCCTACGGTGCCTGGGACGTGATGTTTCTGTCCTACTGCCTGCACTTTGCGGGTGTGCCCCAGACGGTGGTGCCCCAGCGTGCGGGCGTGATGGCCCTGCACAGTGACCTGCGCGGCTCCCAGTGGCTCACCGACGCCGACGGCTCCACCGCAAGGCCCGGCGATATCGTCATCTACAACACCCTCACCACCGAGCAGGTGGCCGTGGACGAGAGCTCCTATGGCATCGCCCTGCTGGACCTGGACGAGGACCCCGACACCGCCGCCCAGCTCACGGCTTCCGAGCCGCAGGTGGACACCCGCACCGTGACCACCGAGACGGTGGGCGTCGTGTCCGCCGTGGACCCCGACGCCGGGACCCTGACCGTGATCTCCGGCAACGTGGACGGCAAGGTGGCCGAGGTGCCCGCTGCCATGTCCGACGTGACCAGTGTCATCTCGGTGACCGGTGCCTATGCCGCCGAGACCACCGCTGTGGCCCCGGAGGACCCGGCAGGCTCCCAGGAGAAGCTGGACGGCAGCTATGCGCTGCTGGAAGATGAGGATGGCTTTGGGGCTACCGTGGACTGGGTGGGTGACGCCGACCCCTACGGCATCGCCCTGCTGGCTGCCGGGGACGACCATGATCTGAACACCTGGATCACGGATGTCAATTATGAAAAGACGACCGACGGGAAAACATGGACGTCTATCGGCGCGGGCAGCGTGACCGTGGACAGCGGCACCCACGTCCGCGTGAACCTGAAGTATACCGTGAATGCCGGTGTGCTGACGCCCACCAACAATACCCTGACCTACCAGCTGCCCAAAGGCCTGCCCATGCCGGATGTGACGACGGGCAACATCGTGGATGAGTCCGACAAGGACGAGGCCGGCAATGCAAAGGTCGTGGGCAGCTTCACCGTTGACACCGACGGCAAAGTGACCCTGACCTTTACGGACAAAAAGTTCATCGGCACCGACGAGAAGGGCGGCCTGCCATTCACCGGTACCTTCAAGGCCGCCGTTACGGCGAGCGCCGACAACTTTGAGGACAAGAAGGAGATCAAATTCAAGGACGACTGCACCCTGACCATCGAGCCGAAAAAAGCGGATGTGGTCCTCTACAAGCTCGGCGCGACAGATGACCGCTACGGCAGCTATCCGGGCATCTGGAAGCCACTGGTGGAGAATCTGCCCGATGGCACCTTCAAGGTGAACTATGTGGTCGGCGTTGAGACCACGAATGGCACCAAAAATCCTGTGACCATCACCGATACCCTGGGCAAAGGAAATAGCGAGATGTATAAGCTGCTGGGCACTTATATTACAGACAGCTTTGTTCTTTACAGGGTGGATGCCGCAGGCAACCTGACGGAGATGCCTGAGCTTCTGAATGATACCCTGACCCTGAGTACTGATACCAGGCAGGCAACGCTCTCCAACCTCCCGGCCCTGGATGCAGGCGAAAAGTATCTCTGGTGCTACTCGGTACTGTTCGACAGCAGATCCTTCAACAACTCGGAAGACGGCACCGGCATCATCATCAACCGTGCGGAGGCCTATGTAAAGGGGCTGAAGGATGCCGGCTACTTTCAGACGGTGACCATGAAGCAGGCGCGCATCACCAAGAAGGGCGAGTACAAGCCGGGGGATGGCCAGATCGAATGGAAGATCACGGTCAGTGTGCCCAGTTCGCTCATCACCGGCAACTTCCTTGTGGGCTATGTGGTCAAGGATGATCTGCCGGCGGGCGTACAGATCGTGGGCAAAGTAAACGTCGGCGGGAAAGAGATCAGCGCGGAGGAATTCCGGAACAACGGCAAAGGCTACACCATCACGTCCGCTGATATGAATGGCCGGAGCAAGCTGGAGATCACCTTCCGCACCACCACCCCCATCGGCGGCGGCGACGTGACCAATACCGCCACTGCCTCCAAGGACGGCAAAACCTTCACGGCCAGCGATACGGTCCCCCTGAAGCAGGGCGATTGGAGCCTGAGCAAATCCATTGCCACCAGGGGCGAGACGCCCACCTGGAACCTCTCGGCCACCAACAAGGCCGGTGAGGCAGAGTTTACCCTGTGGGATGTGCTGGACGACGCTGAGAACGACCAAGGCGAGACAAAAGAGGACACCCACTATGCCATTGCAAAAGAGCTGGATGACGCCATCAAGGCCAATCTGACCCTGACCATGCACGACAACACGAGGCTGACCTATGCGCAGGCTGACGCGGAGGGCAACACCATCGAGATGACCTACTACGCCGACAGAGACGGCACAACACAGGTAAACGCAGGTGACTCGTCCATCCGTGTGCGCAGCTTCAGCATCCATGTGAAAGCCGGGGACGGCCAGAACCCCGTGCGCAGCATCTCGGTGACCGGCATCCCCACCCACGAGGAGCGCGACGACGTGCCCACCGGTGAGGTGTGGACCTATAAGAACACCATCCATATCGACGGCGTGAGCGGCGATGCCTCGGACACCGATACCTACCGCAGCTACAAGAGCTTTGAAAAACGGGTGTCGGCGAACAGCGATCAGGACGAATCTGGTTACCAAAGCGGAGACCAGACCTACCAGTACGGTAAACTCAGCGGTAAAAACCTCCACTATCAGCTGGTGGTGCAGACCTCCGCCGACGATAGGGACGAGATCACGGTTACCGACACCCTGCCGGAAAACGTCGGCTTCAAGGTGGATAATGTCAAGATCGCGCTGGATGAGGGCGATTTTGTAAAGATCAGCGATAAAAATGTAGACTGGGCGACGGCAGAGTATGACAAAACTACCCGGAAGCTCACCATTAAAATCAGAAACTACAACAAGTCGGAGCAGGAGGAACACCGCATCCGCATCCAGTACAAAGTGAGCGTGAGCGACGATCCCAGCTGGAAGAACCCCTCGGTGGGCAAGCTGACCTACACCAACACCGCCACCTGGGGCGAGCAGACCGACACCACCACCACCACCGTCACCCGCAAGGTGGAGCAGGTGAAAAAGACCGGCTGGCAGGACTCCGGCAACGACCGGAAGCTGCACTATCAGGTGGTCATCAACCCGGCCGGCGAGGATCTGTCGGCCGGGCAGACCAAAGCGGAGAAGATCGAGCTGTGGGATAACATCAGCACCACCAATGGTGCCATCGCCACCGGCGATATCAACTCGGTCAAGTTGTATTTTTACGATTACGACGAAACAGTCGGCGTGACCACCGGCGAAGAGGTGCCGCGCAACATGTACCGCATCCTGGAAGCGGACAAGAACGGCTGGCTTCATATGGAGATCCCCAATATGGCGGCCATGATCCTTGTGTATGACTGCAATGTGAAGGATGGCAGTGCTGCCGCCAGCTACCAGGTGAGCAACACCGTGACCCTGAGCAACGGCAGCAAATCCAGCGACAGCGGCATCAACTACCAGGTCAAGGCGGATGCAACGGCCACCACCGCACAGTTCGTGCTGCGCAAGAAGGACAGCTACTCCGGCGTGTCGCTGAAGGGCGCGGAGTTCACCATTTACCAGTACGATACGGTAAGCGGGCAGTTCGTCCCGTGGACCGGCAACGGCACGGGTACCCTGACCACGGACGAAAACGGTCAGGCCAGTCTGGCTGTGCTGGATAGTGAGACTGCAAGCTGCCTGAAACCGGACGTGCTGTATAAGCTCGTGGAGACCAAAGCACCCACGGACTATCAACTGGATGCCACCCCGCACTACCTGCTGTTCCGCAAGAACGCCAGCGCGGAGAACGAGCAGCAGGCCTTTGCAAATGCCACAGGCGTGGCTGAAGGCACCACCATCTTGACCGTGAATGACGAGACGGTGGACCTGAACCGCAATGTGCAGGTGGGCAGCGACGCCGGCACCACCACTGCTGAGTACAGCAACGTGTACAGCAACCTGACCGTCAGCAAGCTCTGGCTGGACCAGGATACCAAACAGCCGGTGGAACCGGCGGTGAACAGCATCCACATCAAGGTCTGGCAGTACACCGACAATGACAAGGACAGAACGTTGTTTGCCGAAGCCGACCTGACCGCACCGGCGTGGACCTGGTCCGAGTCGGGGGACAAGCTGCCCCTGAAGGACGAGAAGGGCAATGCGTACCACTACCTGGTGGAGGAAACGACCACCGGCAACTGGAACGTGTACATTGACAACAATGGCGTGCAGACCGGCAATATCACGGTGCAGAACTATGTCTACACCGGCTACGAGCTGCCGTCCACCGGCGGCATGGGCACGGCACCCTTCGGGGTGCTGGGCGGCGCACTGGCCGCTGCAGCAGCCCTGCTGCTGGTCCGCAAACGGAAACAGAACGAGGAGGAGTGAGCAGCCATGAAACAAAACAAAAACAACCGGTTTGCCGCTCTTCTGCTGGCGCTGTGCATGGCCGTGTGCTGTGCACTGCCCGCGCTGGCAGCCCCCGCGGCCAGCGCCAACATCGACCTGAGCCGCACCGGCAGCATGGACGTGACCCTGTACGACCACCAGAACGACGTCCCCCTGCGGGGCGGCGCACTCACCGTGTACAAGGTGGCGGACGTGGCCCGCACCAACGGCGACCTGCACTTTGTGTACACCGCCGACTTTACGGGCTGCGGCATCGCGCTGGGCGACCTGACGGACAGCACGCTGGCTTCCAGGCTGGAAGCCAAGCTGCCCGCCCGCGCCGCCGGCACCACCCATAAGATCAGCGAGCAGGGCATCGTCTCCTTTGACGCGCTGCCGCTGGGCCTGTACCTCGTGGTGCAGACCGAGAACTCCAAGGGCTACGAGGCCATCAATTCCTTCCTGGTGTCGCTGCCCATGGCGGACGAAAGCGGCTGGCTCTACACCGTGGACGCCACCCCCAAGGTGGGTGCGCCCACGCAGGAGGTGACCCCGCCCGAACCGGGCAAACCGTCCGAGCCGGAGAAGCCCTCGGAACCGGACAAGCCCACCCAGCCCGGCACCCCGGATGAGCCGGACAACCCGGACATGCCGGTGGACCCCAACGACCCCAACCGCCCGGTGTCGCCCGGTACGCCGGATAACCCGGTGAACCCCGGCAACCCGGACAACCCCGTGGCCCCCGGCAACCCGGACAACCCGGTGGCGCCGGGCCGCCCGGACGGCAATGCACTGCCCCAGAGCGGCCAGCTGAACTGGCCCATCCCGTTCATGGCCTGCAGCGGCGTGCTGCTGTTTGCCGTCGGCTGGGTGCTGGACCGGAAGGAGACGCTGGCATGAACACAAAGCAGAAGATCGGCCGCGCCTGCATGATCGTGGGCATCCTGCTCATTCTGGGCGCGCTGGCCCTGCTGGGCTATAACCAGTGGGACGCCAACCGCGCCGACAAGGCCTCCCAGGAGGCCCTGGGCAAGCTGGAAGAGACCCTGACCGAGACCATTGAGGACAACACCGAAGAAGAGATCCAGCCGGAGCTGGACCCGGAGCAGGAGATGACCGTCACCGACATCGACGGCTGGGGCTACATCGGCTACCTGTCCATCCCGTCCATCGGGCTGGAACTGCCCGTGATGAGCGAGTGGAGCTATGCGGGCCTCAAGGTGGCCCCGGGCCGCTACTCCGGCTCCACCTACGCCGACAACATGGTGGTCTGCGCCCACAACTACGCCAAGCACTTCAGCCCCATCAAGTGGCTGGCCCTGGGCAGCGAGGTGTACTTTACCGACATGGACGGCCAGCGCTGGAGCTATGAGGTGACCAACGTGGAGACCATCCAGCCCACGGATATCGACAAGATGATCACGGCCAGCGACGAGGACGCCTGGGACCTGACCCTGTTCACCTGCACCACCGGCGGCCGCGCCCGCTGCGCCGTGCGCTGCACCCGCACCGGTTACCCGGTCTTGGAGACCAGCGCGGCAGGGCGGATCACGGAGTAAGCAGGACGGTTTGGAATTGCCTCCGCTTTGCTCTGGCAATATCAGCGGAAAATTATTTTTAAAGATATGCAATCCCGGAAAATCTGCGGATTTTCCGGGATTGTTTTTTCACGGATGGGCGTTAAGGAAAGTGGCCTGTTCTCTGGAAGGCAAACGATTTAGAATGCCCTCCGCTTTGCTCTGGGCATAAATAGCAGAAAAATTATTTTAGATTTGGCAAATCCGGCAGGGCTGCGGCCCCGCCGGATTTGCTTTTTCACGGGAGAGGGCGTTCCGGGAAGTGGCATCGGCTGCTGTTGGCCTGCGGCCAAAGCGCAGAAGGAGAACTCGCGTTTTGCGGAAAGGAATCCCGTAACGTCCCTCCCGGTGCGATGTCATTCCGGTATCAGATGCCACTCCCCGCCATGACCCCTCTGGTGAAAAGGCAACTCCGGAAAATCCGCAGATTTTCCGGAGTTGCAATAAAAAATAATATTTCCTCTAATTATGGCGCAGCGCACGCGGAGCCATTTTAAATCGTCCTGTTCCGGTTTCCCGCAAGCGTACAGGGAACTGTCGCGCCAGCGTCCACAAAAAAGCACCCGCCATGCGGATGCACAGCGGGTGCCTTGAAGGGCTCTGCGGGGATGCTCAGTGGGTGGTGCCCATGTCCACAGCCAGGTCGGCGTCGTTCTTCACAACGGCCTCCACGGCCTTCTCCAGGCCGCGGGCGATCTGGTGCAGGTCCATGCTGGGGGTGCCCAGGGGCTTGTTGACCACCTGCTCCATGGCGTAAGGCACATGGATGAAGCCGCCCCGGATGTTGGGGTACTTCCTGTCGATGAGGTACAGCAGGGTGTACATCAGGTAGTTGCATACATAGGAGCCTGCAGTGTAGGACAGGGCGGAGGGGATGCCTGCGTCCTTGATGTTCTGCACCATGGCCTTCACGGGCAGGGAAGTGAAGTAGGCGGTCTCGCCGTCCTCCTGGATGGTCACGTCGATGGGCTGATAACCGGCGTTGTCGGCGATGCGGCCGTCCATCAGGTTGATGGCCACCTTTTCCGGGGTGATGGCGGAGCGGCCGCCGGCCTGACCGATGCAGATGACCACATCGGGCTGGTTTGCCTGAATGGCAGCTTCCAGCACCTCACCGGCACGGATGAACTCGGTGGGCACTTCCTGCTTGACGATCTCGGCACCGGCGATGGTGTCGGGCAGCAGCTTTACCGCCTCAAAAGCGGGGTTGACGGTCTCGCCGCCAAAGGGGTCGAAACCAGTGAGCAGAATCTTCATAGTAAAAAGCCTCGATTCTCAGATATAAATGGACGGCTCCAGAACGGTGAGCTGTCCGTGATCCATGATCATGCGGTTGTCCACATAGATGCAGGGAGCGTGGGTGACCAGATCGTAATGGCCGGAAGCATCCTGCACACCGCCCAGCGCGATGTTGCGCCCGAACCCGATGTGGAAGGTGCCATAGGTGGATTCGTCCTCGATGTAGCAGTTGCCTGCACAGCGGGAGTGGGTGTTGAGCCCGATGCCGAACTCCGCCGCCACCACCATGTTCTCCGGGTCGTGGAAGCGGGCCAGAAATTGCTTGAGCCGCCTGCCGCTGGCATTGTCCTCAATCTCCACGATGCGGCCGCCGCGCAGCTCCACCCGCACGGGGCTGTCCACGATGCCGATATAGCCCATGGAGCCGTCCAGGATCAGGGTGCCGTTGGTGTCGCTCTCCACCGGTGCCACATACACTTCCACGCTGGCAGAGGAAAGGCCCTTGCCGTCGTGGCAGCAGCCGTTGAAGAAGCCGGGCACACGCCCCTCGATGTTGAAATCCAGGTTCGTGCCAAGCTCCGTGGTCACATGGATGTGGCTGGCGTTCTGGTAGCAGGCCATGATAATGCTGGCCATGATCCTGCTTTTGGGCAGGCTCATGTTCAGGAAGTCGTAGCTCAGCAGTGACTGCCCATTGCTGGTGCTCAGCGGCAGCGACAAAAACCGGTTGCGGCGGGCAATGACCCGCTTGACGGCCCGTGTGGTGATGAGGGAATACTCGGCAGCACCGATCACGGCGTTGTAGGGGTCAAAGGCGTCCTCGCGGTCGTCGAAATACTGGCCCACCTGCTCGTGCAGGTCGTCCAGCATCAACACATCCGCCACGCTGCCCACCGCCTGTGCGGCCTGCTGCATGGCTGCCACCTCGACAGCATACTTCTGGCTGGATACGATCAGGATGCGTTCGCCTGCACGGAGCCGGACCCAGTCCCGTATAATGACATCGGCTCCGTGCTGTATTGCTTGTTCCATTGAATCACTCGATCTAACAAAAAAATCACTTCAGGAGGATCATCATCACGATCTGGACCACCATCATGATGATGGCGACAGGAACCTGATTCTTGATGACGCCCATGGGCTTCTTCATATCCAGCAGTGCCACGGGCACGGTGTTGAAGTTTGCAGCCATGGGGGTGCACAGGGTGCCGCAGAAGCCGCAGGTCAAAGCCAGCATGCCGATGACCACCGGGTTTGCGCCGTGGGCCAGCACGAACGGGTAGCCGATGCCCACGGTCATCACGGTGATGGCGGCGTAGGCGTTGCCCATGATCATGGTGAACAGCATCATGCCGATGGCGTACACCACGATACCGGCGTTCACATTGCCCTCGGGGATGATGTGGCTGACCAGGTCAGAGATCACATCGCCGACACCGGCAGCGGTGAAGACGGAGCCAAGGCAGGCCAGCAGCATGGGCAGCATGGACAGGGGACCCACGGTGGACAGCATGCGCTCGGAATCGTTCAGGAAGGTGGAGGGCTTGTTGTCGCGGTTCATGATCATCAGCAGGATGATGGCCACGAGAACGCCCAGGGCCACGCCGTTCAGGGCGGACAGGCCGATGCCCATGCCGGTGATGGCGCAGATGACGGCCAGCATGCCGATGCTCAGGGTGGGGACAAAGATCTTCATGCCGATCTTCTCATAGGTGGCCTCAGTCTCGGCCTTGGTGGCAGCAGAGACAGCGCCCTTCTTGACCTTCTTGAGGATGGCGGGAATGCACATCACCACCACCAGGATGCCGCTCACCAGAGAGGGCAGCCAGCGGCCCAGGGCAAGCACGACGCCCAGCACGGCCCAGAAGATAAAGGTGCCCATGGGTTCCGGGTTCTCCTTATCCTTCAGGTTCTTCACACCGCAGTAGATGCACAGCAGGCCGATGATAAAGTAGATGATCTCCATCACCTTGGTGGACAGGCTGTAATCAGCACTCATAAAAAAGCTCATTCTTCTGTCCTCCCTTACTTATAGTACTTCTGGATCATCTTGCGATCCTTGATCACATAGAATACGATGGCGACCACAGTGGCAATGATGCACACGGGGATCTCGATGGCAGCCAGCTGGGCCAGCTCCACCTCGATGCCCAGGCCGGCCAAAGTGCTCTGCACCAGCAGGCCGCCGGAGCCGCCCACGAACAGGACCTGACCGAAGAACCAGGTGATGTTCTCCATGCCAGAAGCCATACCCTTCAGCTCCTCGACATGCTCCTCATTGGGCTCATAGCCCTGTGCCACAATGGCACCTTCGGCCATGGGCATGATGACGGGGCGCACGAAACCGGCCACGCCGCCAAAGCCCACGTTGAAGGCTGCAAAGATCGAGCGCATCACGCCGTAGATGCCGATGACCAGGCCGGAGGTGGCACCCTTGAACTTGCCGATCAGGGCAGCGGCTGCTTCACGCAGGCCGTTGCGCTCCAGCGTGCCGGTGACCAGCATCACGATGATGAAGATGGCCATGCTGCGGTTTGCCACAAAGGTGCTGCCCAGCGTTTCCAGCAGAGTGACCGGGCCCAGACCGCCAACCAGTGCAGTCACAACGGCTGCCACCAGAATGACCAGAATGGAGTCCAGCTTCAGTGCAAAGCCAGCGATGACGATGACAATGCCAAGTAGTTTCAGTAGTTCCATAATTGCCTTCCTTTATACTTATATTTTCCCGGCGCTGTGCTGGCGGTCCGCCTGTGGGTCAGCAGGCAGGCCGTCGGCACTACGCCGAAAAGTCCAGAGAAAATGCCTTACAGGCGGATAAACGCTGCCAGCAGCAGAGAAAAGCCTCCTGCCGTAAGCCACAGCGGCACCAGACGACGGCCCAGGTGAGCTCCGATATCGCAGTGTTCCAGCACCCCGGAGGCCTTCATGGGCACCACCGTGGTGGCTTTGGGCACGGCCTCTGGGCTGCTGTAGGGGTTGGTGGAGGTAAACTCACCAGTGCCGATCTCCCCGGGGCAGGCGTACACCCCAAACCAGGAGGACAGCAGCCCACCCTTGCCAGCGCTTGTCTTGCACACGCGCACCAGCTGCACCGTAAGGGCCTGGGCCTGCTTTTCTTCCACCAGCAGGTTGACCCGGACCATATTTACCAGGTTCAGTATCGAGGAAATGGCGATGAGAGCGTCCAGGATCAGGACCAGGATCAATAACGAGTGCATGGGGCACACCTCCTGCAAACAGAGCAAGGGCTGCGGCAGCCCCTGGTGCTTTCGTAAGATGAAAATAGTATACCATAAAGTGGGACGAATTGTAAATGAAATATAGATAATCTGTCTAGTCTTCCTAAAAAAGGAAAAATCCCCTGTTTCCCAAAGGAAACAGGGGATTTGCGCCGTTTGGCAGAAATTACTTGTTGCGGATGTACTCATCCATGGCCTTGGCGGCAGCCTTGCCGGCGCCCATGGCCTTGATGACGGTGGCGGCACCGGTCACGGCATCGCCGCCGGCGTACACGCCGTCACGGCTGGTCTTGCCGTCGTCGCCGTCGGTGACGATGCAGCCGTGCTTGTTGGTCTCCAGGCCCGGGGTGGTGGAGCGGATCAGCGGGTTGGGGCTGGTGCCCAGGCTCATGATCACGGTGTCCACGTCCAGCTCAAACTCGCTGCCCTTCTTCTCGATGGGGCGGCGGCGGCCGGAAGCATCGGGCTCGCCCAGCTCCATCTCCACGCAGGTGATGGACTTGACGAAGCCGTTCTCGTCCGGGTGGATCTCCACGGGGTTGCACAGGGTCTTGAAGATGATGCCCTCTTCCTCGGCGTGCTCCACCTCTTCCTTACGGGCAGGCAGCTCGGCCATGCCGCGGCGGTAGACGATGTACACGGTCTCGGCACCCAGACGCATGGCGCTGCGGGCAGCGTCCATGGCCACGTTGCCGCCGCCCACGACGGCAACCTTCTTGCCGGTGCGGATGGGGGTCTTGCTGGTGGGCAGGTAAGCCTTCATCAGGTTGGAACGGGTCAGGAACTCGTTGGCGGAGTACACGCCCTTCAGGCTCTCGCCGGGGATGCCCATGAAGCGGGGCAGACCGGCACCGGAGCCCACGAACACGGCCTCGTAGCCGTACTCGCCCATCAGCTCGTCGATGGTCAGCACCTTGCCGATGACCATGTTGCACTCAA
>CECA01036929.1_pt1 | contig 15861 bp, 9 predicted proteins | sample 557351 | NCBI WGS metagenome assembly CECA01 (sample SAMEA3182051, study PRJEB8094) | gut metagenome | biome: human; feature: gut; material: Stool; isolation source: human stools | place: Canada | collected 2012-03-07 | reverse complement strand
GGCTATGGCGGGATGGGGTCATGGCACGGCGAATATCTGCGGCACAGTGATGTCGTGAATCTGATGGGCGTCTATGACATCAAGCCGGAACGCTGCGAGGCGGCGGAGAAAAACGGGATCCACGCGTACTCGTCTCTCAAGGCGCTGCTGAGCGACCCGGCGGTGGATTTTGTGACCATCGCGGTGCCCAACGATATGCACAAGCCGCTTGCCATTGAGGCAATGAAGGCGGGAAAGCACGTCATCAGCGAGAAGCCCGTGACGCTTTCCTCTGCCGATCTGCAGGAAATGTTTGATGCATCCGACAAGTACCACAGACTGTTCACGGTTCACCAGAACCGCCGCTGGGACGGCGAATTCCTGCTCATGCGCGACATTTATCACAGCGGTGATCTGGGGCAGGTGTACCGCATGGAGTCCCGTGTGCACGGATCCCGGGGCATTCCCGGTGACTGGCGCGGCACGCCGGAGCATGGCGGCGGCATGATCCTGGACTGGGGCATTCACCTCATCGACCAGATCATGGGCATCGTGGACGACAAAACGCTGCGGAAGGTCTTCTGCCACTGCGACCATATCACCAATGAGCTGGTGGATGACGGCTTCCAGCTGGATATGTTCTTTGATGATGACCTGGTCGCGCGCGTGGAGGTCGGAACCTCGAACTTCATCAGCATGCCCCGGTTCTACATGACCGGCGCGAACGGCTCCGCCATCATCCCCGACTGGTGCCAGCCCGCGCACGTTGTCTGGTGCCATAACTACAACGAAAAGGACGTTGTCCCCGTCAAGACGGCGGCGGGCATCACCAAGACCATGGCGCCCCGCGACGAAAAATCCATTGCGTCCAAGGATATTCCCCAGCCCGCTTCGGATGTGCACGATTTCTACCGCAACTTTGTCCGTGCCATCTGCGGCGAGGAGGAGCAGATCGTGACGCACCACCAGATGATGGTGGATATGAAGATCATGGAGGCGGCGTTTGAATCCGACCGCACGGGTCTTCCTGTTGCCGTGGATCTGAAATTCTGATAATACCATAAGGCGCCTCTGATTATTCGCCGTGCGGTGAATTTTCAGAGGCGCCGCCATAAAAGCCGAGGGGCTGCCGGAACGGTACCGGTAGCCCCTCGATTTATCTTTGGGTAAAATTAAACTGTAAACCTGCTGTCGTCCCCGTTGCCGTCACTTTCACTGTCTTTGTCGCTGTCGGCGTCACTGTCACTGTCGCCGTCTGCCTCGCCCATCGCCTCGGCGCGGGCTTTGGCGGCAGCCTCGGCGCGGGCGCGCGCCTCGTTGGCTTCCTTGCTCTGGCGCTCACGCTCGGCGACGATGGCGTCCAGCATCTCGTTCGTGGGCGTCTCGGCGTCCATGGCAGCCTTGAACAGGTCGCCGTCCATATCCTCGTGATCCAGCAGGTACCGGGCAACAAAGTGCAGCTTGTCGATGTGAGAGTTCAGCAGCTCCTTGGCGCGGGCATATGCCTCGGTGATGAGGACGTGTATCTCACGGTCAATCTGCGCCGCCGTGTCCTCGGAGTAGTCCGCATTGGAGGAGAAGTCACGCCCCAGAAACACCTCGTTCTGATCCGTGCCGAAGCGGCGCGGTCCCAGCAGCTCGGACATACCGAACATCGTGACCATGCGCTTGGCGGTATCCGTCGCGCTCTTGATGTCCGAGTAGGCGCCGCTGGTCACGTCCCCGAAGATGATCTCCTCGGCGGCGCGTCCTGCCAGAGCCATGGCGATCTCCGCCTGATACTCGTGCTTGTACATCTGATTCCGGTCGGCGTCGGGACGGAAGCTGGTGAAGCCCAGCGCGCCCTTGCCGGTCGGCACGATGGTAATCATGTGGACGGGATCAAGATGCAAGAGGTAGCCGACGATCGCGTGTCCCGCCTCGTGGTAAGCGGTGTTTTTCTTTTCCGCATCGCTCATAACCCAAGACTTCTTCTTGGGACCCATGAGGATTTTGTTCAGGGAATCCTCGATTTCCTCCATCCCGATCAGGCTCTTGCTGCGGCGGGCAGCCAGCAGAGCCGCCTCGTTGAGCAGGTTGGCAAGATCCGCGCCGGTGAACCCGACCGTCGCCTTGGCGACCGTGGACAGATCCACGCCCGGCTCCAGCGGCTTGTTGCGCGCATGAACCTTGAGGATGTCCTCGCGTCCCTTGAGGTTGGGGCGGTTGACCGTAATCTGACGGTCAAAGCGTCCGGGACGAAGCAGGGCAGGGTCAAGCACGTCCGACCGGTTGGTCGCGGCGATGACCACAATGCCGTCGTGCGAGCCGAAGCCGTCCATCTCGACCAGCAGCTGGTTGAGAGTCTGCTCGCGCTCGTCGTGACCGCCGCCCAGACCGGTGCCGCGCTGGCGACCGACCGCGTCGATCTCATCAATGAATATGATGGCATTGCCCGCCTTGCGTGCGGTGTCGAACAGGTCGCGGACGCGCGAGGCACCCACGCCGACGTACAGCTCCACGAAGTCCGAGCCGGACATGGAGAAGAAGGGAACGCCCGCCTCCCCGGCGACCGCCTTGGCAAGCAGAGTCTTACCGGTTCCGGGAGGGCCCATCAGCAGGACGCCGTGGGGGATTTTGGCGCCCAGCCGTGCAAACTTCTGGGGCGCCTTCAGGTACTCGACGATCTCGACCAGCTCCGCCTTTTCCTCATCGGCGCCGGCAACATCGCGGAAGGTGACGCGGTTCTTGTCGTCCGGCAGCCGGACGTGCGACTTGCCGAAGCTGTTCATCTTGCCGGCAGGGCCCGCGCCGCTCATCATGGTTTTCATGGCGCGCCAGTACAGGAAAATCAGTACGACAACCAGAAGGATGCCGGGCAGGTAGGACAGCCAGAACGGGATGCTCTCCGCCGGCTCGTACTCCGCACCGACCAGAACGCCGGAGGCGATCTGCTCCTTGATAAGCTCGCCCAGATCCTCGTGGAAATAATCCACGCGTGCCAGCTTGTAGGTTTTCCTGATAGTGTCCGGGCTTCCGTCCGCGCGCTTCTTGAAGACGCGGTTGCCGTTCTCGTCTGTGACCGGCTGCCCGTTTTCGTCCAGCTCGTATTGGTAGAGCAGCATGGTCAGGTTATTTTTGTTGTCGATTTCGAATTCACGCACCTCTTCCTTCTGGAAGTAGGCGACGACCTTGTCGTATGTGATGACTTCGGTCTTGCTGGATGTGCTCCGGTAGATCATGGCGATTACGCCGACAATGACGACGATAGCCAGGACATACCCGATGATGACCTTCAGATTATTCTTCATTAGACTCCTCCGATCCTTCTGTGGTCTTGCCGGGGACAAGGGGCAGCGGGGGTGCGCCGACTGCCGTGCGTGCATGGTGGCACGGTATGCAGTATACCACAGCTGTATGAATATTCTATGAAATTGCGTGAAAGAGCTTGTGAAAGTTTTCGGGCAACGGCGTGCGGCGGTTCACACGATGTCGGAATACACCGCGCGCCGGAGCACGCCGACAAACGGCAGGTTGCGGTAGGTCTCGTTGTAGTCCAGCCCGTAGCCCACCACGAACTCGTCCGGAACCTCGGCACCGCAGAAATCCGGCTGGAAGGGGACCTCCCGGCGGGAGGGCTTGTCCAGCAGGGTGACGGCGCGGACGCTGTGCGCGTTGCGGTGGCGGAGCAGCTCGGACAGACGCGACAGGGTGCGCCCGGAATCCACGATGTCCTCCACGATCAGAAGGTCGGTGTCGGGCAGATCCTCGCGGTTGAGATCCAGCGAGACGCGGATCTCGCCGGAGGTCTTGGTGCCGGCGCCGTAGGAGGATACCTTCATGAACTCAATCTGCAGCGGCAGACGGATCTTGCGCATCAGGTCGGCGGCGAAGGGCATGGAGCCCTTCAGGATGATGACCAGCACCAGCCGTTTGTCGCTGTCGCGGTAGGTGTCCTCGATCTCGCGAGCCAGCCGGTCGGTGATGGTGTCCAGTTCCTCGCGCGTGAGCAGGACTTTTTCGCAGTCGCGGCAGAGGGAGCAGTTGTTGTCAAAAATTTGTGTGGTCATGGTGTGGTCAGCCTTTCTTGTTCTGAATCGGATTCGGAGGGTTCTGCTGCCCGGACGGTCAGCCGCAGGCAGGCGCCGGCGGTCGGCGGCTTCCAGCCGTCCCGAAAGACGGCGGTCGGAAACCAGAGCGGGCACGGCGGCGCGTCCGGGGTATTCCCCGGCAGGCATACGAGCGGCAGGGCGTCCCGCAGCGCGGGCGGAACCTGCTTCTCGCACAGGATTTTTTTGAGTTTTTTCGTCATGCCGTGTGAGAGGAAGGTGTCCCCGGGACGGCGGCGGCGCAGGGACAGGGGCTGGGGCAGGTCGGGCGGGAACTCCGCCGATGCCACCACGTCAGCCCCGGTGTCGGGGCGGAGCGGCTGTTCTGCCGACTCCAGCCGGACCGTGAAGGATAAGCCGCCCGCGCACCAGCGCGTGTCGCCCGGTGCCAGCTGTACGCCGTCCGGCGTTTCGGCAGGGATGCGTCCGCCCTTCGCGCTCTGCGGTGCACCGCCCTGCGGTGTGCCGTCCGGCGGAAGGAATACCAGCCGCGCGGCACGGACGGTACCGCGCCAGCCGCCGGGAAGCGATACGGCAGAGCCTTCCCGCCCCGCCGCGACTATGGCGGTGAGCGCCTGCATATGCACGTACTCCGGCGAGCGGTCGGCGGGAACGGCGTCCCCCGCACCGCCCTGTGCGGCGCAGACCTGCGCGGCGCAGACCTGCGCGGCGCAGACCTGCGCTGTAAAAGCGCGTGCCATACAGCGCTTGGCGAGCGCGGGGTGCATCGCCCGGAGTGCCGCGACCGACAGCGTGCCGTCCCCCCTGTCATCGGCGGTCGGGAACACCCGCTCCGCCTCGGCGCACAGGAAGCTGTCGTCCTCGCGCACCGCCGCGCACAGCCGCGCGGCAGTGCGCTGGGGGATCCCGCTGCCTGCCATCTCTTCCAGAAGCGGCACCACCCGGTGACGCAGGCAGTTGCGGGTGCAGTCATCGGTCAGATTGGTGCTGTCGGTGACGTAGGTCAGCCCCCGCGCCCGGCAGGCATCCAGAATATCCTGCCGCGTCGCGGTCAGCAGGGGGCGGAGCAGGAGCCCGCCCGGCACGGGGCGCACCGGCGGGATGCCGGCAAGCCCGTGCGTCCCGCTCCCGCGCAGAAGACGCAGGAGCAGTGTTTCCAGTTGGTCGTCCGCGTGGTGCGCCGTCAGCAGGAGCGGGATACCGCGTGCCTGCATGACGCGGGAGAAGAACGCATACCGCGCCAACCGCGCCTCCAGCTCAAGACTGCGCCCGGAGCGGGCGGCGCGCGCCGGGATGTCCGCCCGCTCGCAGACATACGCAATGCCGTGCGCGGCGGCAACCCCGCGGCAGAATGCCTCGTCCCGGTCGGCTTCCGCGCCGCGGATGCCGTGGTGCAGGTGCGCCGCCGTGACGGGTGCGCCGTTTGCCCGCGCCCAGTCAACCGTCAGCTCCAGCAGGAGGCGTGAATCCGCCCCGCCGGAGAAGGCGACCAGCAGCGGCGTTTCTGGCGGAAGCCCGCTGAGCGTCGCGGGGGAAGTGAACAGGGTGGGCATGGAATCCTCCTTACTTGGCAGAGTCGGCGTCCTCGATGGTGCGGAATTTGGTGTACTTGCCGATCCAGCCCATCTGCACGGTTCCGGTGGAGCCGTGGCGGTTCTTGGCGATGATGACCTCGGCGATGCTGGAGGCGGGAGCGCTGTTCGGGTCGGAGGATTCGTTGGTCTTGTAGTATTCGTCGCGGTACAGGAACATGACCACGTCGGCATCCTGCTCGATGGCACCCGAGTCACGCAGGTCGGACAGCATGGGCTTCTTGTCGGTACGGGATTCCGGACCGCGCGAGAGCTGTGCGCAGCAGATGACGGGCACCATCAGATCCTTTGCCATGATCTTCATGGCGCGGGAGATCTCGGCGACCTCCTGCACGCGGTTGTCCACCCGGCGGTCGGACTGCATGAGCTGCAGGTAGTCGATGACCACCATGCCGAGATCCGGCACCCGGCGGAGTTTCGCCTTCATGCCGGTCACGGTGATGCCGGAGGTATCGTCGATGAGGATATTGCAGGAGGAGAGCCGCGAGGCGGCGATGGCGAGACTGTCCCAGTCCTCCTCGCTCAGCGAACCCTTGCGCAGGGAGTAGCTGTCCACCAGCGCCTCGGAGGAAATCATGCGGTTGACCAGCTGCTCGGCGGACATTTCCAGCGAGAAAATGCACACCGCCTTGCCGGTTTTTGCCGCGACATTGGAGGCGATATTCAGTACGAAGGAGGTTTTTCCCATACCGGGGCGGGCGCCGACCAGGATCAGGTCGGATTTTCCCATACCGGCAAGCACTCTGTCCAGCCCGCCGAAGCCGGTGGACAGCCCCTGCGATGCCTCGCCCTTCCTCTGCAGGGCGTTCAGCTGTTCGTATACACTGCCGATAATCTCCCGGATGCTTCGGAAATTGCGGGTATCGCGCCCCTGCGCGATGGCGAAAATCCGGTTCTCCGCATCGTCCAGAATATGTACGACCGAGTCCTGCTCGGAGTAGGCGATATCGGAAATGTCGCCGCACACCTCGATCAGCTGGCGCAGGACACTCTTGTCCTTGACGATGCGGGCGTAGTCCTTTATGTTGAGGGCGCTCGGCACCACGTCCACCAGCGAGCGCAGGTACTGCGCGGCAAGGTTGCGGTCCTTGAAATCCCCGTGCCGGATCAGGGTGTCCAGCAACGTGACCGCGTCGATTTCCACGTTGGAGACGAACAGCTCCTGCATGGCGGAGAATATCTGCTGGTGATCCGGCAGGTAGAAGTCGGTGGATGTCACAAGGTCCGCGACATGGCTGAAGGAACCCGGATCGATCAGCACCGAGCCGAGCAGGGACTGCTCGGCGATGAGGCTGAAGGGAACCTTACGCTGCAGGGCAACCTCCCCGCTGTCCCCGCCCCCGGTGAAGGTCTGCTGTCTGTCCATGACCGGCAGCCGGCTCAGTTGCAGACCAGCACGTGGATTTTGCCTGCCACGTCGGTGTACAGCTTGACGTCCAGATCATACTGCCCGTAGGCGCGGATGGGGTCGCTCAGCTGGATCTTGCGCTTGTCCACGCTGATGCCGTGATCCTTTTCCAGCCGTTCGGCAATCTCCTTGGAGGTGATGGAGCCGTAGAGACGCCCGTCGGCGCCGCAGCTGGCATGGATCTTGACCAGCAGGGACTCCAGCCGGGCGGCGGTTGCCTTCGCCTCGGCGGTTTCGGTTTCGATCCTGTGCCGGAGTGCCTCCTCCTTGCCCTTGATGGCGTTGAGCACACTGCTGTCCGCCTCCACGGCGAGCTTGCGGGGAATGAGGTAGTTGCGGGCGTAGCCGTCCGACACCTCAATGACATCATTCTTCTTTCCCTGCGACTTGACATCTGTCAGCAATACAACTTTCATACTGTTTTCATCCTTTCTGTATCTGTATAAGAGAGTGGTTACTTTGCTTTCCCGAACAGCTCGGGGTACTGCAGGCGGTACTCGTCGATGGCGGCGCGGAGCTGATCCAGCGCCTCCTCCACGGTGCCGCTGACCTGTGCGCCTGCCATGTCGAAGTGACCGCCGCCGTCCAGCTTTTCCAGGATCAGCTGCACATTGATGCGCCCCTTGGAGCGCCCGGAGATGGCAACGCCCGAGCCGACGACAGCCAGCGCGAAGGATGCCTCCACCCCCCGGAGGGAGAGCAGCTTGTCTGCCGCCTTGGAGGCGGCGATGCGGTCATCCGGCGAGGGAGCGCGATCCGCGCTCAGCCACGTGATGGCGAACACGCCGGCATAGATGCGGGCGTGCGCGTCGAAATCGCTTGCCACCTGCAGCTCGTCCATGCGTTCGTTGAAGAATTCGCGGGCAGTGCCCGTGTGCGCCCCGCGGCTGTACAGGTAGTAGGCGACCTCAAAGGTCTGTGCGCCGGCGGAGCGGGTGAAGTTGTGCGTATCCAGCATGACGCCCGCCAGCATGACGTTGGCTTCCTCCTTGCAGAGGGTGTCCGCGTAGGGGGACTGCTCCAGCATTTCCGCCACGATCTCGCTGGCGGAGGACTTGGTAGTCTCAATGTAATGGAGGAAGGGCGTAAAGGGCAGCTTTCCGACCAGCCGGTGGTGGTCGATGACGGCGATCGAATGGATGCCGTCCACCGCCGGGATGCAGGTGTACAGGTCGGGCGCCTCGAAAATGACGGGGTTGTTGACGTCCACCAGAATCAGCACGGTCTCGGTGCAGACAAGCTGGCGGGCGGTGGCGGCGTCCACGAATATATGCCCGTACAGCCCCAGCGGCGCGAGGTGCCCGGCGCAGATGCGGAAGGTGTCGCAGGTCTTGTCGGTCACGATGTTGACGGGCACGTCCGTGCGCCCCTGCGCGTCCAGGATACTGCGGCAGAGGCGGCTTGCGCCGACCGCCGCCCCGATGGCGTCAAAGTCCGGGTTGCTGTGTCCCATGACCAGCACGTTCCGGCATCCGGCAAGCCGCCGCTCCAGCAGGTGGACGGACACGCGGGAGGAGATGGAGGTATTGCCCTCCAGCGTCTTGTGCGTGCCGCCGTAGTAGGTCAGCCCGGTGACGCCCCGGCGCTGGAGCGCGACCTGATTGCCGCCGCGCTGGAGCGCCATGTCCAGGGCGGCGTTGGCTGCGCGGTCGCGCTCCTCCATGCTGCCGTCGATGTCGGCGATTCCCATGGATACCGACAGCGGGAAGGTGTTGTCCCCCACGCGGATATTCATGATCTTTCCGAGAATCGAGAAATTGTCCTGCACGCACCGATCCAGCATCTCCTCCGAGAACAGGGCGAGGTACTTGTCCCGGTCGTATTCCCGGATCATGCCGTGCATTGAGGCGACCCAGCCGGTCAGCGTTTCCTCGATGATGTTGGCGGTCGCGCGGTAGTTGGCGCGGACGAACTGCGTCAGCTCCTGGAGGTTATCCAGCACGATATACGCCAGCACGACGCGGTTCCGGTCCGTCTCCTCCACGAAGTTCAGGTAATCGTTGACATCGCGGAAGAGCAGGAGGTAGTAGGTGTCCGCCTGCTGGCGGAGCAGGTACGGCTCCACGCGGTAGCGGCGGCCGTCCGCCAGCGTGACCGTGACCGAGCCGGTGCCGTCCTCCGCGCCCGCCGGGAGCGGGACGCTGTGCAGATCCGGCAGTTCCCCGTCGCCGGGGTTGCGCAGGGCGGCGAGCAGCTGTTCCCGCGTGACGGCGGGGCATATTTCCGAGAGCGGCAGGTCGCACACCGGCGACCGCGCGCCGAGGATGCTCTGCATGGCGGCATTGATGACGCGCACGCGGTTGTCCCCGTTGATGACGGCGTAGGGAATATCCATGACCGAGCGGAACATCCGGTAGATGTCGGCGGTCAGCAGCTCCGCCGTCCGGATGTTCCGCCGGGAGCGGGACAGCCGCCACGCGAACGCCGTGAAGGTCACGCCGACGGACAGCGCGTATACGCCGAGAAAGACCAGTCCGAGCAGGGTGAGCCGGGGGAGCTTCAGGTAGGTGAGCAGGGTGTACAGACCCAGCAGCAGGAAGCCCTCCACCGCGCAGGCGGCAAAGGGGATGCGCAGATCGACCCGCAGGGGGGCGTCCGGGTCCTGCCGCGCCGCGCGCGTCGGGACTTGATGGGAGGGAGAACTCATACCGCAACTCCTTTCGGATGGAATGGAAAAAGCATAGCTGCTCCGGCTGAACCCGGCGGCTCTGCCGCTCAGCTGTCGGAGAAGGGATTGTCCGGGGTGTCTCCGCCCTGCCCGGCGTCGCCGTCACTGCCGCTGTCACTGCCGCCGTCACTGTCACTGTCCCCGTCGTTGCCGTCGCCGTGCGGCGGGCGCACGCGGGCAAGGATTGCACCGAGGATGGAGGAGATTGCCTCATAGACAGCCAGCAGGGTGGAGGCATACACCAGCAGGCAGGGGATGAACAGGACTAAGAATATCGGGAAGCAGCCCGCCTGCCGCCGCCTTGCGTTGCGCAGGATGCGCAGGATGCCCGCCAGGGACAGCCCGGGGTGCAGGATGATGACGATATTCTGCGCGACGGTGCCCGCGAGGGAGGAGTCACTGCTGGCAAGCGATGTGACCATCCAGAGGATGCCCGCGACCAGAAAGACGCAGGAGGACATCAGGCTCATGCGGAACAGGCGTACCCTGCCCCTGACCGAGTCGGCGTACCCGAATGCGCAGAGACTGCCCTGCAGGATGACCTGCATGAGCGCGGCGCAGAGGTTGCACAGCATGACTGCCGTGCCGGGGAACAGATTGATGGCGGAATTGATGATGTTCAGTGCCTGCTCCTTTGTCAGGGCAGACAGCTGCGGGATCTGCTCGGCAAGCTGTTGCGTCAGCGTCACCAGCCGGAGACTCAGCTCCGTGCGCAGGTTGTCCAGAAGCGCGCCGAGATGCGCGGGGGACAGGGAGCCGATCCGGCGGCTCAGCAGCAGGGCGGCTATGCCGAGCGTGGTTGCGCCCAGGCAGAGCGAGGTCAGGCAGATGACGCCGACCCGCCCGGGACCGTCCTCCCACTCCGCCGAGGCGCGGGTGCCGAACGCCAGCGCGGCGGCGGCAGGGAAGGGCATCAGCGCCGCCAGCGAGAGCATCGGATCGCGGCAGAGCGCCAGCGAAAGCCCATAGGCGGCGAGGGGGATGAAGGCGAGCCGTGTCAGCGTGGCTTTGTCCGCCACTGCCAGCAGCAGGGACGAGAAGCCGGTCGCGCACAGCAGAGCCATCAGCATGGCGGGTGCCGCAAGCGTGCCGGTGGTGTACAGCAGTCCCGTGCTGATAAGCAGCAGCAGGATCGGCGTCCAGCGCATCGTGCGCAGTACCCGGAACAGGTAGAAGAGCAGGATCAGGCATACCGTTCCCGCGACCGCCTGCACGGCGGTGGCAGGGACCGTGACGACACCCGTCCCCCACGCAAGTCCGCAGGTGAGTGCGGCGGCGGACAGTACGCTCAGGACGGAAAGCAGCCACAGCGGCTGCACAGGCAGTCCCTTCCGATTTATCGGAACAGGGAACTCCTTCATTGGCGGAACCGGGTTCCGGTCCGGACGGGTCATAGAGAATCCTCCTTTGAGGTTTTAAGTTGTATCCATAGATATAGATTATAGCATACTCTGCCCTGCTTGTAAACATGGAAATCGTTACTTTTTTCTGAAATGTGGCATATTTGCCGCTTTCCCGTGCGTTGCCGCCGTCCGGACAGCGGGGAAGGGGAGCGGCGCGGGGGGAACGCTGGCAGGAATCCCCCGGCGCTTCAAAAACTTTTGCCCCGCAAAATTGCAATTTCCGCTTGATTTTCCTGCAGGTATGTGGTATACTACAATAAATATGCGTAAGCAGATAAGCTGTCCGCGCCAAGCGGCGGGATACGGAAAAGGAGCAGAACACCATGCATTGGTCAGACGAGATCGCACAGAGAGTCATTGAAAAGAATCCCGACAAGGAGGTCTATACCTGCGCGGCGGGCTACAGTCCCTCCGGATCGGGGCACATAGGCAATTTCCGGGATATCGCCACCTCCCTGTTCGTGGCGAAAGCGCTGGAGCGCAGGGGCAAGCGGGCGCGCCTCCTGCTGTCGTGGGACGAGTTTGACCGGATGCGTAAGGTGCCTGCCAATGTCGCCGCCCTGCCGGATACCGCCGACCTGGAGGACTGCATCGGCAAGCCCTACGTGGACGTGCGCAACCCCTTCCGCACCGACGCCCCGACCTACGCCGCCTACTTTGAGCGCGAGTTCCAGGCGTCCATTGAGCGGTTCGGCATCCGGATGGAGTACCGGCATCAGGCGGAGCTGTACCGCAGCGGCGCTTACCGGAAGGAGATCCGGACGGCGCTGGAAAAGCGACATGCCATCTTCGATATTCTGGATTCCATGCGCACGCAGGACGCCGCCGAGGGCGAGCGCGAGGCGTACTATCCCGTGAGCATCTACTGCCCCGTCTGCGGGAAGGATTCCACCAGGATCCTGACGCTGGATGACGACTGCCGCATGGCGACGTATTCGTGCGCCTGCGGCTACCACGGCAGCTTTGACTTTGATACCGACACCAACTGCAAGCTGGGCTGGAAGATCGACTGGGCAATGCGCTGGATGTACGAGGGCGTGGATTTTGAGCCGGGCGGAAAGGATCACGCTTCCCCCACCGGCTCCTATCAGACCAGCCGCCGGATTTCCAAGCTGGTGTACGGCTACGAAGCGCCGGTGTTCCAGGGCTACGAGTTCATCGGTATCAAGGGGCTGACCGGCAAGATGTCCGGCTCCTCCGGACTGAACCTGACTCCGGACGCCATGCTGAAGCTGTACGAGCCGGAGGTCATCCTGTGGCTGTACTCTAAGACAGAGCCGACCAAGGCGTTCGATTTCTGCTTTGACGACGGCATCCTGCGGCAGTACTTTGAGTTTGACCGGATGCTGGAGGAGTACCGCTCCGGCAAGGCGTCCGAGTATACCGTGTCGGTGATGGATAATTGCCTCATCCCCGGACGGACGGTGCAGACCGTGCCGATGTCCCTGCTGGTTCAGCTCGGCTCCATCGTGGACTTCAACCCCGCCATGCTGGAGACCGTGTTTGCCAAGATCGGCACGCCCTATACAAGGGAGCAGTTTGCCGACCGGCTGGCACGCGCACGCTACTGGCTGGAGCAGTGCGCCCCGGAGCAGGTCAACCGCCTGCGCACGACGCGGAATTTCGAGGTGTACGACACGCTGTCGGACGAGGAGAAAGCCGAGATTGCCCGCCTGCACGACTACCTGGCTGCCGGCGGCTACACGCTGGACGAGCTGAACACCGCGCTGTACGCCATCCCGAAGCAGGTGTTCGGGGAGGATAAGTCGGAGAAGGAGCTCAAGACGCTGCAGGGCAGCTTCTTCCGGACGGTTTACCGCCTGCTCATCGACCGCGAGCGCGGACCGCGCCTGTACCTGTTCCTGTATGCCATCGATCCCGCCCGGTACGTGGGACTGCTGGATTTCTCCACGCCGCGCACCGAGGAGGAGGCAGCCGCCGACCGTGCCGCTGCCGAGCAGGCGGCAGCCGCCGCCGAGCCGGAGAAGACCGAGAAGGTGTTCGGTGATCCCGACCCGGTCGAGCCGGTTTCGACCGAGCAGGTGTCGATTGATGAGTTCCACCGGATGGATATGCGCGTGTGCAGGATTCTCAAGTGCCAGGAAATCCGCAAGTCGCACAACTGCTACAAGCTCACGCTGGCGGACGGTATCGGCGAGCGCGTGATCGTGTCCTCCATCAAGCATGACTATACACCGGAGGAGCTGGTGGGCAGGAAAATCATCGTGCTTGCCAACCTGACGCCTGCCCGCATCACGGGCGTGACGTCCGACGGTATGCTGCTGGCGGCGACCAACAACGCCTGCGGATGCCAGGTGATCTTTGTGGACGACAGCGTCCCCGAGGGCACGAAGATTCATTGACAGCAGGCACCCCCCCTTTTGTTCCGAACCCGGAGCCGACACGAAAAAATTTCGCAAGGCTCCGGGATTTTTGTCACATTCCGGATGTTCCGCCTGTCTTTACGGGTGAGAACGCGTTAAGGAGGTTGCCTATGAGGGATGACAGCACCGATACGATCCGCCTGACCGAGCTGTTCTTTGCCCGGGACGAGGAGGCGCTGCGGGAGACGGCGCGGCTGTATGAGCCGCTGTGTATGCACATTGCGCTGAACATTCTGGCGGATCGGCAGGATGCCGAGGAATGCGTCAACGACACGTGGCTCCGCGCCTGGAACCACATCCCGCCCGACCGCCCGCGCTCGATGGCGGCGTACCTTGGCACGGTAGTGCGCAATCTTGCCATCAACCGCTGGCGTGCCCGGCGGAACCGGGCGCTCACGGTTGATCTGGACGAGCTGCGGGAGACGATCCCGATGACCGAGGAGGACGCGGGCGAGCTGCCCGGACTGCTGGGTGCGTTTCTCGCGCGCTGTGACTCGCTGGATCGGCGGCTGTTCGTGGGGCGCTACTGGTACGCGCGCCCGGTGCGGGATATGGCGCTGGCGTACGGGCTGACGCCCAACACGGTGTCCCAGCGTCTGCGGCGCACGCGGCTGGAGCTGAAACAATTTTTGGAGGAAAGGGGTTATCGGATATGAGAGCAAAACGACGCATCAGCAGGGAGACACTGCTCCGACAGCTGGGGGATATCCCGGAGATTTACATTCTGGAGGCGGCTGACGCGCTTGCGGTGTCTGCTCCCGCATCGGACAGCCGGACCGGGGCGGAAAACCCGGCGCGGCGGGGGCGCGATCTGTGGTGGCGCATACGTACAAGTCCCGTCTTTGCCATCTGTATCGGATTTATCGTGGCGCTGGCGGCAATCGTTGCCATCCTGCGTGCGGGGCGGGGCGGCACAACGCCGGACTACGGCTTTAATCCTGCCGGGGCGCCTTCCGGCTCCCTGTGGGGCGAGACCGACGCCATGTTCACCCGGCAGGAAAAGCCGGAGGATACCCGCGCGGCGGTTCCGCCGGAGTACAGTCCGTGCCTCGGTCGCGTGGTCGTGACCGATGGCGGCGGGATGCTCTTTGTGCCGGAGGACGAACCGGCTCTGAAAGGCTGTTGGTATTACGTGCTGGAGAGCGGCTTCGGTCAGTCGGATGCCATCCCGGAGGGGCTGCACAGCGGCGACCTTGTGCGGGTGTACTGGCAGTATGTGCGGGAGGTTTATCCGCCGCAGATGCCTGTCTATCGTGTAGAGCTGATTGAGCGGGGCAGATACCAGGACATCAGCAGGGAAGCGCGGGATGCGATAGCGAGCATGGAACCGATCGTCCGTGAGGAAGAGACAGAGACCGCAGAACCGATCAACAGTGAGGCGGAGACGGAACCCACGGAGCCGACCGCTCCCGAGGCGGAGACATATCCCACGGAGCCGGAACCGATTGTCCGTGAGGAAGGCAGTATGATGACCGGGCGTATCTGGCGCGCCGGGGATGCGGTATTTTTCATCCCGGAGGATGAAAACGGGCAGTTGAGCATGACAGAGTTTTGCCTTCTGCGTGACGGAGCCAGCGGTGTCATTCTGTTGCCCGGGACTTTGCAGACCGGTGACCGTGTGCGTGTTCCGCGCGGCGCGTTCCTGTACAGTGATCCGCCGATTCTGGTGCTGAAGCGGGCTCCTGTGCTCGTGGAGCACGGCACGGAGGACAGCATTGATCCGGCGATCCGGCAGCAGGTGACCGATCGCCTGAGCGCTACCGGGCTGACGGTCAGCAACTGACGTTGGCGGTGCCCGGTGGGGGGCGCAGGGGGCAGCCGCCCACCAACCCTGCCTTTAGCTTGCTTTCCTGCCCCCATCCCCCCGCCTCGTGCTCGCAGAGCGCTCTTCCCGGCGGCACTGGCTCGACCTGCCCCGGGGGAGAGGACCATCTCAAACGCCGAAGTTCCTCTCCCCCGGTTCCCCCTCTCCTTGGCTGCCGGCACTGCGCTGAGGAAAGGGCTTCTGTCGGTGTTGCGGCGAACCGCTGGCTCCCTTGCGCGGGGTGCCCGCATAGCAGAAGCTGTAAGTGCCGCGAACGGTCTAATGCAGGGGTGCCGGGGGCGAAGCCCCCGGCAAAATAAACTTTTGGGCACCCCCTTCCCCGGAGGGGAAGAGCGCTCTGCGAGCGCGGGCTGGGGGGATAGGGGCAAGAAAGAAAACAAAAGGCAAGGTCAGCCGGCGACAAAGCGGGCAAGCCATCCCAACGGATTCCGGAACGGCAAGGTCAGCCGGCGACCAGCCGGGTAAGCCCCCCCAACGGGCACCTACACCGCAGGTTCAGCCCGTGCCGCCTCCGGCTCAGACGCGGGGATGCAAGGGGCGAAGCCCCTTGCAT
>CECA01052706.1_pt1 | contig 15904 bp, 12 predicted proteins | sample 557351 | NCBI WGS metagenome assembly CECA01 (sample SAMEA3182051, study PRJEB8094) | gut metagenome | biome: human; feature: gut; material: Stool; isolation source: human stools | place: Canada | collected 2012-03-07 | reverse complement strand
ACCGCCGACTTTTCCCGCATCCAGCGGTTCATCTACACCGTCCACACCGAGGGTGCTCTGCGGTCCCTCCGCAGCCGTTCGTTCTTTCTGGAACTGCTCATGGAGCACTACATGGACGAGCTGCTGGACGGCTGCGGCCTGACCCGGACCAACATCATTTACAGCGGCGGCGGGCACTGCTATCTCCTGCTGCCCAACACCGCCGCCGTGCAGCAGACCCTTGCCGACTGGAACCGGGCCTTCAACGGCTGGCTGAACGAACAGTTCGGCGTGCAGCTGTTCCTGGCCAACGGTTGGACCCCCTGCAGCGCCAACGACCTGTGCAATGTCCCCGCAGAGGCAAGCCCCTACAAGGCCCTGTTCCGCCGGGTCAACGCCATTGCCGAGCAGCACAAGCAGCACCCCTACGATGCCGCTGCGCTCCGCGCCCTGAACCGTGTGCAGGCCATCCCCGACGGTACCCGGGAGTGCAAGGTGTGCGGCAATTCCGCACAGGTCAACGCCGAGGGTCTCTGCCCGTGGTGCAATCGGTTTGCCAACCTGTCGGCACAGATCCAGAACCAGTCGATTTATCTGGTCCACAGCACGCCCCGCCCCGGTGCCTTTGCGCTGCCGGGCATCCGGGGCAGCAAACGGTTCCTTTCGTTCTCGAACGACTCCGCCCTCTGCGCCGACGCCGTGCGCTCCTACACCAAGAACCGGCTGGTGCGGACGCTCAGCCCGTCCATCAACCTGTTCGTCGGCGACTATGCCGCCAGCAACCGCATTGAGGATCTTGCCGACCAGTCGGAGGGCATCCGCCGCATCGCCGTCTGCCGCATGGACGTGGACAATCTGGGGCAGGCCTTTATTGCCGGCTTTGAGCAGCCGGACCAGACCGACCCCGTGCAGCGGATGAAGTACGTCAACCTGTTCCGCGCCGCAGCGTTCTCGCGGCAGATGTCGCTGTTCTTCAAGTACCACATCAACGGCCTGCTGCAGGGGCTTTGCGTCAGCATCGTCTACGCCGGCGGCGACGACGTCTTTCTGGTCGGTGCCTGGAACCACACCCTGCAGGCCGCCCTGCGCATCCAGAAGCACCTGCGCAGCTACACCTGCGGGGCACTGACCATCAGCGCGGGCATCGCAATGTTCAACGAACATTATCCCATCCGCGCCGCAGCTGAACAGACCGCCGCGCTGGAGGACGAAGCCAAAAAGCTGCCCGGCAAGAACGGTGCCGCACTGTTCGACGCCGTGCCCGACCACACCTATTCCTGGGATGTGCTGCAGGACAAGGTGCTGGGCGAGAAGATGGCCTGTCTGGAGCAGTTCTTTGCGCAGGTCCAGAAAAACGACGATGACGATCACCGCGGCAATTCCATGCTGTACAACCTGACCGACCTGCTGCGCAATACCCGGGAGGACCAGGTCAATTTTGCACGGTGCATCTACCTGCTTGCCCGGCTGCGCCCGGACGAGAAGAAGGCAAGTGAGGCCCTGAAGGACGCCTACCGGACCTTCTCGCACAATGTTCTGGACTGGGCGCGAGACCCGGAACAGCGCCGACAGCTGATCACCGCGATCTACATTTATGTCTATCAGAAACGAGGGAGAGAGTGATATGCCAAAACCGAATCATCCTTCCGGCAAAGGCCCGGCCAAGCCAAAGGCCGCTGCTGCAGAGCCGATCATTCCGGAAAACTACGTTGATTTTGCGGAACAGTTGATGAAGGAGAATTGCGCCCTGATCACCAAGACCAAGATCCAGAACCTGCTCCGCCTGGCCTGTGACGTTTACAACAACGAGAACCGCCGCACCGAGGAGCGGCTTTTGAAGGAGAGCGTCAATCAGATCAAGCTGCTGCGCATCCGCCTGGCTTACGAATGCGGCCGTGACCCGCAGGTGCGCCAGTTTGTGGAAAGTGCCAACCTGTTTGAGTATCTCGCCAAGCTGTCCTCTGTCGGCACCTGCACACGTCAGGATCTGATCGATTATTACCACTACATGGAAGCCCTCGTCGCCTTCCATCGTTACTACTCTGAATCCAAAACCGGAGAGGAGAATGCATCATGACCGGCAAAATTCTGATCAAGTGTGACCTTGTTGTCCGCACAGGGCTTCACATCGGCGGTTCTTCGTCTTTTTCTGCCATCGGCACCGTGGACAGTCCTGTCATCCGTGACCCGTTCACCGGGCTGCCCATCGTGCCGGGCAGCAGCCTGAAGGGCAAGCTCCGCACGCTGCTTGCCCGCCGCAGCTGTGTCAACGGCGAAACACTTCCGGATTTTTCCGCAGACGGCGAGGTGCTCCTGCGGATGTTCGGCGGCTCTGAACCAGTTCGCTTTGCACGGCTGCAGTTTGCGGATGCCTTTCTGCTCAACTACGACCAGCTGAAAGGCGTGGGCGTGACCGAGGTCAAGTCGGAGAACACGATCAACCGCCTTACCTCCAAGGCCAACCCACGCCAGATCGAGCGCATAGTTGCCGGTGCCCGGTTCGGGGTCAACATCGTTTACAACCTGTCCGACCCCAAAGAGATGGAAGAGGACCTTTCGCTTCTGTCCAAGGCCATGAAGCTGCTCCAGCTGGACTACCTTGGCGGGCACGGCTCCTGCGGCAACGGCCGTGTGAGCTTCCAGAACTTCCAGGTGATCCCTTACCCGGAGACGCTGAACGTTGATCTGGACGGCATCCGCCAAACCTTCAAAACCGAGGTCGAAGAGTATGAACTATTTTCTGCTAAAGCTGGCGTTTGATACGGCAGTCCACTTCGGCGGTTCCGACTCGGCGGTCGGCTCCCAGTCCTCTGCCCTGACCCTGCGCGCCGACACGATTTTTTCGGCCCTGTGCCACACAGCGCTGGAGGTGTACGGCGAACCCGCACTGGAGGAGCTTCTCGTCTCTGCCGATGCGGACGCCCTGCGCATCAGTGATGCCATGCCCTGGCGGGGGAATTCCTTTTACCTGCCCAAGCCGATCGCCGCATCCACATCCCCTGCCGAGCTTTCCACCGTTGAGCGCAAGGCGGTCAAAAAGCTTGCCTGGATCCCGGCCTCCAAATTCGACCGCTACACCGCCAGCCTGCACAGCGGCACCTACCCGCTGGACGAGCTGGACCAGAGCTTTGGCCAGGCCTACGAGCAGACCAAGGCCAGCGTGACCGACGGTGCCGACGCCAAGCCGTACTTTGTCGGCCTGTACCGCCTGCACGCAGGCTGCGGCCTGTATGTTCTGTGTGCCTGTGAGGGCAACGACCAGCTCAAGATGCTGAAGGAGCTCTTTACCCTTCTGGGCCTGAGCGGGATCGGCGGCCGCACCAGCGCCGGTTACGGCCGGTTCCATCTGGACGGCGAGCCCATCTGCCTGAACACCGCCGAGGACGCATCCTTGCGCTGGATGCTGCAGGCGCTGGAGCGCGGCACCGCGCCCTACCTGCTGCTGACCAGCAGTCTGCCCACCGGGGAGGAGATGGACGCCGCATTGGAAGGTGCGGCGTTCCAGCTGGCCCGGCGCGGCGGCTTTGCCTCCACCGAATGGGTGGAGACCCCCGTCAAGAAGCAGACCCAGTATTTTCTCACCGCCGGTTCCGTGCTGCAGCACACCTATCAGGGTGAGCTCTGCGATGTTGGCATCGGGGTCCCGCATCCGGTTTACCGCTATTCCAAACCGCTGTTTATGGGGGTGACACTATGATCCAGCAAGATCACCTGCAGGTCTTTGATCTGACGCTGAAAACGCAGTCTCCTTTGTTCGTTGGCAGCGGCCGTAAGATCGGCAAACGGGAATACATCTATTCCCCGAACCAGGGCTGCGTCAAAATCCTCAACATGGAACTGTTTTTTGACTACATGCTCCGGCACGATCTGGTGCGGCAATTCGAGAAGTTCATGCTCAGCTCCAACAGTAGTCTGCTGGACTTCTGGACCAGAGACTGTCATCTTGCAGAAGATTGGCTGGAACACCCGAAGCTGATGGGCGACAAGCCATTGGTACAGTATCGCCTGGCCGTGACCGAGGATGTTGCCGGTTACAACGGCACCAAAGAGATCCATCAATTTCAGCGCGACGCCTACGGCCGCGCCTATATTCCCGGCAGCAGCCTGAAAGGCGCGCTGCGCACGGCGTGGCTGGTGCATCTGCTGCTGCACGAGACGCCGGCCCCCGGCAAAAAACGTACTCTGGAAGCGTTTGAGGTCAACCACGATTACGTATTCCCGGAGGGCAGCTATGCCAACAAGCTGCGATCCGGTGCTGCCGCCGACGACATCCTGGACAGCATTTTCCGTGGTGTTCAGGTCTCCGACAGCGCCCCCATCGACAACGACAAGCTGATCCTGACCGGTCGCACCCTGATCTCGCCCCTTTCCGCTGCCCGGGTCGAGGACTTTGACGGCGACGCCAAGGATCTGCCCCTCTATCAGGAGTGCGTGCGCCCGGGCGAGACCATCCGCTTCCGGCTGACGCTGGACCAGAGCATCCTCAACCGGCATATCCACCCCATTACAAAGGATGCTCTGCTGGAAGCCATCGCCGAGTTCAGCCGCTTTTATCAGGATGCCTTCCTGTCGCACTTCCCGCAGGGCCACCCCGTCGCAAACATTCCGGATACCCCGCATCTCATCCTTGGCGGCGGCACCGGCTTCCTCTCCAAAACGGTCGGTTACCCTTACCTGAAGGACGATTATGCCGCCGCCCTGAAATGGACCCAGCGCATTCTGCAGACCCAGCACGGTCGTCATGAGGCAGACATCAGCCTTGGCGTTTCGCCGCACCGTGCGCGGTACGTCACCTATGCAGGCAAACGCTACCCGGCCGGGTTCTGCGAGGTGAACATTCTATGATCGAGCAGCTGCAGTTCTCTCTGCGCACAGCAGAGACCCCACGTCTGCCCTCTGCATGGGCCTACCGCATTTATGGCTGGCTGATGGCACAGCTTCCCGCCGATACCGCCGCTCGGCTCCATGAGCAGGGCGAGCACCCGCTGTCGCAGTCCCTGTGCTTTGACGCTGCTGCGCAGACCTCGGTGTGGACGCTGAATCTTCTGGACGAAGCCCTCGCCGCACAGGTGCGGCCGCTGCTTGCGGGCTGCACCACGCCGGAACTGCACGGCGCGCCCCTGCAGATGGAGCCGCTGGGCAGCCACTCGGTGGAAAACGGCCTGCAGCTTCTGCTGGCTGCGCGGGAGGACCCCGCCAGCCGGACAAGGCTGTGGTTCCGCACCCCCTGCGCCTTCAAGCAGGCGGGACGCTACGCCATCTACCCGCAGGAATTCCTGCTGCTGCAGAGCCTTGTGCTGCACTGGAACACCGCCTTTCCGGATTGCCAGCTGAGCGACCCGGACGCGCTGGACGCCATCCTGCGCGGGCTGCGCATCCTGGATTACAACCTGCACACCGTCTCCTATCCCATCAAGAACACCCGCATCCCGGGCTTTGTGGGCAGCGCTGTCGTGGAGGCCCGGCTGGCCCTGCCGCTGTTGGAGCTCTGGAACGCCCTGCTCTCCTTTGCGCCCTACGGCGGCATCGGGATCAAAACTACCCTTGGCATGGGCGGCGTATCGGTGGAGCCGCTGGTTCTGCCGCAGAGGTCTCTGTGAGCGCAGGCGCTCACACCTTTTCCGCATTCTTCCCGCAAGGGGACGAAAGTGTTGAGAATGTCCCTTTCGACTTTACCCATCTTTGACCATCCTGGAATGGTCCTCCCCGCAAGGGGATAACAAAAAACAGCCATCACTTCAGTTGGAAAGTGATGGCTGTTTTTGTTATAACTTTTTGAGCCTTAAAATGCTTTGTTGCTGTCCAGTAGTTCTATGCCCACCGGGGCAGTGGCTTTACACTCTTTCAGTTTGAAGAGGTAGAACGCAACGTCCCCCAACGTCTGCTCAATGGCGCTTGTGCTGAGCGGCAGAAGCCCTGTGTCCTTTTGAAATTTAACCGCGCTGTCCGTGGCGTGGTTGATCTGGTTGCGGTACTGCTGCACGCTCTGGTAGTATACGATTCCCTGCGCCACAGTGTCTTTCCGGGTCAGATCCAACAGCAGTTCCCCCTGCTCCACTGCGGCTGTCAGATACTCCTGTGCTTCGGTCAGAGTCGCCACACGGAACAGAGCGTTTCCGTTCGCCTCAGCCTTGTCCTTGGTCAGGCAGAGGTTTACGGTAAAGGGCCGTGCCTCATGGAACAAAGCAGCGCGGCAGAAGTGGTAGTGGAACATTTGGAACACCCAGCTCTTGCCTTTGTTCTGGGGCTGTAGTGCCATGTAATCCAGTGCTTTGCCGGTTGGCTGCAGAAACAAGTGACCACACAAATAGGTGGGCATTTCCTCGCTCAGGAGGGTCAGTCCCTGCTGGTACATCCGGTGGTGGGCACACCACTGCACGAGTGCCGGCAGGCTGTCTGAACGGCTGCCCATGAGGTTTTGGAACTCTGCCTCAAAGCGGTCGTTCATCAGCTCATAGAGCAGGCTGCTCAGCGTTTCCCTCGAGGCAGGGCGCTGTTTGATCTGACGGGCAATGGCCTTGAGGTCGGCCTTGAGCATCTGCACGCGGCAGAGGGCCAGATCATCCGCGAAATGGTCGATCCGGTCAAGCAGGTTCAGGATGTCAGGGTCCGTCTCACCGGTCTGTTTCATATATGCTTTCAGTTTCTCGGTCGTACCAGTGGAGAAGAACGCATCCACTGCCGTAATCAGGTCCATCAGGTTGTACAGGCCCGTGCTGTCCCGCACAACGGAACTGTTGCCCTTGAGCTCCGAGTAAAGCACTTTTTTGGTCTGAACCATGCGGATGTCCTTGAGGTAGCGGGCTACAATGAGCAGCAGCGTCGCCGTATCGCGCATTCCGCCGGACAGGTCGATGTAGAGGTTGTCATTCTCGGCCACCTGTTCCAGCACGGCAGAGATCGCACGGGTCTGGTCGGCTTCCTCCATGCTGTCGGGCACAGAGACCGCCACCAGCTGTTCCGGCTGCACGCCAAGCTGTTTCAGGAACTCATCCCTGAAATACTCCAGCGTGGGCACCTTATTGCCGGAGCCGTCTGCCGCCGGGACGGTCGGCTTTGTCCGGACCGTGTCGCTGCACAGGGCCACGATCTTGTCCGGCCGGGATGCAGGGTCCTTCCACAGGGCGCTGACCGCAGCCTCGTTGGTCTGTGTACGCAGGAAGCGGTTTTTGCTGCCCTCCGGGGCAGGCTGTGCAAAATAGGCACTCATATACAGGAGCGCAATGTTCTTCCCCATGTGTTCAGTTCTCCTTCACAGGCTTTGTGTCCTTGATGCCCAACAGCTCCCGGAACTTTTTGTTGAGATTCTTGTTGTGATAGGAAATCGTTCCCTTGTCCTTGCCCAGATATTCTGCCACGGTCTTGTCCTGCTCCGGGCGGCGAGTCGGCAGCAGCAGGGGGTTCACTGCGGCGCTTTCAAGCTCCTTCGGATTTTCCGGGCCTTCGCCGCTATAAAGCGGTTCTTGCACGCAGAAGTGCACATAGTCCCGCAGAATCAGCTGGTCCCACAGAATGCCGTCCCTCTCCAGGGGGCGCAGGTCGTCGCTACGGCCAAGGCGTTCCGGCATGTGGGGGTCCTCATTTTTCCGCAGATAGCCCAGAATGCGCGGGGACCAGAACAGCACCATATTGGCACGGGTCTTTTCTTTTTCTTCCAGGCTCATGAGCAGTAAGGCCTTGTGTATCCGCGGGAACATATCCTCTTTCAGTTCCAGCCCATCTTCAGGAGACAGTCCCGTGTCCACGATCTCGATCGTGGTGCCGTCGTCCCGCTCGGTGTTGATGGACACCAGCGTATCTTTGTTCAGCAGAGCCTCGTGCAGGCTCCGCTGGCCGATCCTGGCAGCCTGTGCGACCGTCTTTTCCAGATGCGGGTCGCCGGTCACCATGGCACTGGTGTAACCCATCCGGTCCATGTAGTCCAACGCCTGACGGACCTTACGGGCGGTCTCCTTGCTAACGTCCATAATGCCCAGGCTCTGCGCCTCTTTCCGGGCATTTTCGGCCTTCAGGTGCCGCATGGCCATCTGCATGTAAGCACAGAAGCTGTCCTTCTCCCGTGTCGGGTCCGGCTGGTATGCCGCCGCAGCCTGGAAAAACGCCATCGAGAGGATGGTGGCATCTTCTGTCGGGAACAGCTCAAAGCACTCGGCCCAGACCCTCTTGTAGGTTTCTTCCAGCTTCGGGTCTACCGCAGCGGCCTCAGCCGGGTCGTCCCCGGCAGGCTCTTCCCGGCCATTCAGCTTTTTCAGCATCGGCTGAAAGAGGGCCTTGCGGGTGGCCACATCCACATCCCAGAGCGGCGATGCGTCGATCGCAGCCCGGAGGTTTGCACGTTCCTCGTACATCAAATTCCCCCTCCCTTACTGCTCGGCCTTGTTCTGGCTCATCCACACCAGCTGGTTGTAGACCATCTCGGCGGTATCCTTGTTGCCGTGGATGCCGCCCACGAGGCCCTGCAGGTGATAAAGCGGCGTAACATCGTGGAGAACAGACTGATCCACGCTCTGGCCGTTGACGCGCCGCATCTCGCCGTAGTAGACACCGCCTACCTCCAGTTCCTCATGGGTCGCTGCTGCGCAGGTGAGAGCCGCCAGCTGCACCAGAGGGATGGTCTTGGTACCGTAGGTGATGTCCATGTAGGCGATGCCTTTTTCCGGCAGCACGTCGCACAGGTCGCGGCACAGGCGGATCAGGGTGCTGCAGTCCTGCTCGTCCGGCATGGACAGCTCCCGGATGTGGTCCTCGGTGAAGCCCATCGCCTGCAGCTCCTCTTTGAGGTAGCCGAAATTGCGTTGGGTATCGCCGTTCACACTGCGGATGGCGATGATGTGGAAATCGTCGCCTTCCTGCAGCGTGTTGTGCAGGACCTGCAGGATCGGGAAGCGAGTCTCGATGTCGCCAGAATTGGCGGCGCTGCGGTAGGTGTTCTTGGCCAAGTCGCGGAAGCCCTGCAGGGGTACGGTAGTCACGTAGATACGCTTCATAGCGTTTCTCCTTTCGTTTGTGCACGATATACAGCTGACAACATAGTCGTGTTGCGCCCAGTATAGCGCACCGGTAAGCGTTCCTGCAATGTGCAGGTTGTACGAAAAAAGCGGATAAGTTTTTGGTTGGTTTTCAGCCGATTTTTCCGACCCAGAGCCTCATAAGGTCTTGGTTATAGACCAGAAACTCCGAGTTGTTCCGGAGCCCGGTGAGGTCGTCCTGCGAGAGCACGGGCTTGGTGACCACTTCGCGGTTCTGGCCAAAGCTGAAGCCGCTACCGCCGTGGTGCCCCATCATGCCGCCCCGGTCGTGGTGGGTGTTGAAGCCGATGGAGTTGGTCACCCGCTCACTCTCGTAGCTGGGCAGGACCTGCAGCAGGGTCTGGGCGTCGCCGCCGGCGGACGAAACGACCAGATATCGCATGGAGCGCAGCAGGCCCTCCGTGGTCAGCCCGCCTGTCCGGCTGGGAACCGCCCGGCTCAGGCTGCTGCAGAGCAGCACATAGTCGCCGCAGGCATTCAAGGCATCCAGCAGCTCGGTGCTGGCCGAGAGTCCCTGCCCCAGGCAGAGCAGAATGGTGTGGGTGCCACCCCAGTCTGCCATCTGCATCATGCCCATGCCGAACTCGCCGGGATTGATCGTGATCCTGCCGCTGCCCTCCGGAAGCCGGTCCGGGAGCACGGTGTCCTGCCACTGGGTCGGGAGCCTCAGCAGCGGGCTGTCGGTCAGGTCCCGGGCGGTGCCGATGAGCACGAAGGGTCGGCTGCTCTTCCGCTGCAGGGACTCCACCACCGGAAAGATCCGGCCCGGCGGTCCGAAGACCAGCGCCTCCTGCGGCAGGATGCGGGCCTGTGCCAGCAGGCGGGATGCGGTGGTGGTGCCGCCATCCTGGATGTTCTTGCGGCGGGTGTTCTCTGCATCGGCGTGGGTCGTGGGCAGCGTCAGAAGATGCATGCCACGGTTGGAACGGAACAAAGCCATGGGTTTCTCCTTTCTTTGGTCAGCCCCGGAAGCCGTCATAAATGAAGGGATCCTGCGATACTGCGGGCAGGCTCATCACGGCCTGGCCCGGTTTCATGAGCTGGCAAAAGTCGGCGTCTGTCACCACTTTCTGCTCGCAGTCGGTGGTCACGGGCCGGTTGCCCTCGCCCATGTAGCGGTAGATCACGCGGGCGGTGCCGTAGCGGTCTGCGAAGGCTGCACGGGACATTGGGTCCATGACACGCATGGTGATGAGGTTGGGGAACAGGGACATCAGGGTCTTGGCCTCTGCCTCGGAGTAGTGGCGAGTCAGCAGCTGGACGCTTTGTACTGCCGCAATAATACGTGCACCACTGCGCCCATTGTCGCCGGAAGGGTCACGTGCGAAGCTCAGGAAGTCGGTCAGGGATTCGACCTTAGGCAGCAGACTGAACTCGTCCAGCAGAAACCACACCTTGTGGTTCAGGGTGGGGCTCATGCTCTGTTGCAGCATCAGATCCAGCAGCAGCCGGAACAGCGGCAGAGCTGTTCTTGCTTTGTCCGGCTCATAGAGGATAAACACCCGCTTGCCGCCCTGACGGATGGCCTGCAGGGCCGAGAACCGGCCGTCGGCTGTGTTGAAGCTGCCAATGAACAGGCGGCTGAGCATGGTGCGTACCTCGCTGAGTACACCCAGCCCCTGGGCTCCGCCGTCCCCGATAAGATCCCGGGCGGCAGAAAAGTAAGTGGGGTACCGCTCTACCAGTTCCTGCCAGCTGCCGTTGGTTCCGGTGCCGGCCCCTTCCTGTGCAAAGACCGTTGTGCGGGTGAGAAACTCGCTCAGCTCTGCGTTGGAGACCGGGATGTTGTTGGTGCGGCCGAAATCCCGCATGAAGCGTGCCGTCTGGTAGAAGATCTCCTGCGCTGCCTCCGGGAAGAAGATCTGGGTAGTCTTTTTCTTCTGTTCGGCAAACAGAGCACTGGCGATTTCACGCAGGGTAAGTTCCGGCGTATCGGAGGCATCCAGCTCCCGGAAAAGGTTCCAGCAGCTGGCAGGGTCGGTGGCCGAGACCGAGATCACCGGGTCGCCGGGGCGGCGGCAGCGCAGCACATCCGGCTTGGCCGCAAAGATGACGACGGTGTCCTGCACGCGGTCTGCGTGGGCCAGCACGGGGCGGCGGATCTGTTCCATCAGGGTAGACTTGCCGCTGCCCACGTTGCCCACCAGCATGGTGGGGTACTGCCAGCAGCTGCGGTCGTCCAGCGTCAGGCCGCCGGGCAGGTGCACCACCGGCTCCACACGCCCCGCCGTGGGCGGGACCGTTCGCTGCAGCTGCTGTCCTTCCAAAAGACGTTTCATAGGCTTTGTCCTTTCGTTTCAGGTGTTTCTGTCTTACACCCAGAGAAAGGCTCTGCCGCCGTGCCCGGTTGGAAAAACGGCGCAAAAAATTAAAAAAGCAGAAGAGCCTTTTTCTGCCGCATTCGTGCAAAGCAGAAAAGGCTCTTCTGTTGTGTCCCCTTGCGGGGTGTGAGTTAAATCCAAACGCCTGGTTGTCGTCTTTGTCTACCGGGATGGGCTTCCGTCCCCTTGCGGGGGGTGAGTTAAATCTCGATGACCACCATGTCGTAATCAAAGGGAATGCCTTTACGTCCCCTTGCGGGGTGTGAGTTAAATTCTTAAATTTAGGCAGTAAAGAAAACATAGCTTCATTTTTTACGTCCCCTTGCGGGGTGTGGGTTAAATCGGCAAAACTGTCCATCTCGGAGCCGTCTAGCAGCACCGGAACTGTTCATCCCACCAATTCTGTCATAAAGTATAGCATGCTTTCCGCCAAAATGAAAGTGCTTTTTCGCAAACTGCCTGTGCGGCCCGGTGCGAACCCCCTTTCCGCATGGGCCAAAGCGGCTGGCGCATCGCCACCTTCGCATGCAAAAAAGCACCCCGGCACAGATTGCTCTGTGCCGGGGTGCCCTGCTTATTTGCCGGTCAGCTCTCAGCCTGACCCACTGCCAGAAACTCCGCAGCCTGGGCCGTGGTATCAGCCACGACGTAGGTGCAGCGGTTCTCCGGCTCATTTGCGCTGCGCACGCTCGTCGGCTCGTTGCCCAGCCCCAGGCAGGTGAATCGGTCGGCAGGGACACCGGCCTCCACCAGCACATCCCGCACGGCCTGTGCGCGGGCCAGAGACAATGCCTGGGCACCCTCGCGGCTGGCGTTGTCCACCTGTGCGGTGCTGCCAGCCACAATGTAGTGGGCGGCAGAAGTGCCCTTGAGCTGCTCGGCCAGACCGTTCAGTGCTGCACGGGCAGCTGCCTCATCGAGGAAAGTCGTGCTGTCGGGCTGAAACGCCACCTGCTCGGCGCTGACCTTGACGAAGGTCGGTGCGCCTGCAGCGGCCAGAGGCGTCACGGTGTGGCCGTTGTTGAGGGCGTCGCCGGACACGATGTCGGTATGGAAGGTGACGTTTGCACCCGTGCGGTCAAAGAAGCCCTGCCAGAAGCTCTTCAGCCACTGGACCTGCTGGGCACTGAGCGTGCCCTGGCTGCCCGCAACATCGCCCAGGCCGTAGAACTCCACGGCCACGCCGTTCAGCTGAGGCAGCATGGCAGCGGCGTCCAGCTGGTCCAGAAGCTGGGCAGGGTCGCTATTCAGCAGGTCGAGGTCCTGCATGGGCAGGCTGGCGACGGCAGTGTTCACACCCGAATGGCGGATGATCAGCACCTTATTGTCAGCCGTACCGGCGGACAGCATGCGGCTGGCGAGAGAAATGGCGGAGATCAGGTCGGTCTCAGGGGTGGTGGCTGCAGCGCCCTGGACCGCCTCGACCAGCTGGTAGCGTGCTGTCTTGTCGGCTCGGGCCTGCTGGATGTCGTTGTTCTTGACCTGGTCAAAGCGCTGAGGACCGAGCGCAAACGGCTTGCCATCGGCCACCACCAGTCCGGCGCTGCCGCCCGGCGTGACGTTTACGCTGTTGAGGAACTCCTCGGCGTTGGTTAGCGCAGGCATACCGTCGCCCTGCGTAAGGATGAGGGCGGTATCGGTGGCCACGGCATTGTCCGCCGCACCGTCCTTGGAGGGGATCACACTGCAGCCAGCCAGCAGGCCGACCACCAGAGAACCAGCTGCCACCATGGCAGCCATGCGGGTAAGCATCTTCAGCTTCATAGCGTTTCCTTTCGTTCGGGAGGTTTGCGTCTTACACCTCAGAAAAGGCGCTGCCTGCCTTCTCAGTTGGAAAACAGGCAGCTTTTTTCTGAAAAAATCTGTTTTGGGGTCAAGATGCCATTGCGGCAGGCACTTCCTCTGCGGCAGGCTCTGCCTCAAGGCGGAGCACCGGCTGTTCCGGTGCAGCCTCAGCCGAGGCAGGGGGCAGCAGCATGGCCTGCCAGTGCTGCTCGTCCAGCAGGTCGTCCAGACCCGCGCTGTGCAGCAGAGCGTCTGCGGCCTCTACGCTGCCCAGCTCCTCGGCCAGCTTCATGCGGGCAGTCAGGCGTGCCTGCCGGGCCGCAATGCTCAGGCTCTTGAGCTTTGCCTGCGCAAAGCGGTAGTCCTGGAGGTCCGGGTTAAAGTTTGCTGCTGCAAACTCCGCATGGCTGATGGCGCTGTCGGTGTCGGCAGCCAGGTCCTGCAGGTCCAGGCGCTGGGCCTTCAGGCTGTCCAATTGGCTGCGGTGGTCGCTGAAAAAGCCGATGGCGTAAGAGCCTACGCTGGTGGCGATGGGCAGCAGCATACGGATGTACTGGCCCACCATGTAGAGGGTGGGGTTCTCCGTTGCTCCCAGGGCCTCCACACTCATGAGCGTGGACACGATGCAGAAACCCGCGAAGATTGCAAAGGCTCCGACGGCCGTGCCCAGAAGTGCGCTGATGCGGCGCTTCGTCGCCCGCTGATCACGGGGCAGCATGTCATCCAGCTGGCCCTTCAGCTTGCCCGCCAGCATGGGGCAGGCATCCAGCAGCAGGGCGATGGAGGCAGCCACCAGCATGGCCATTTCGGGCCGCTCGTCGAACAGGCTTTCGGTGTAGAGGTGGACGGTCATGAGGTCCGTGGCCACAAAGAAGGCGGTCACGGGGATCGCGATGTGGTCCAGCAGGCTGCCCTTGGTGCGGCCCTGTTTCTGGATGTCGTGGAGCTTTTCGGTCACGTTGGTGTGTTCACCCATGTACATAGTTGTACCTCCTGGTCTTATCTTGTGTTTCGCTGCGGACGTCAGGCTTCCAGTTTCTGGATGCGGGCATTCACGTCAGCAAGCTGCTCTTCAATGAGCTTCTTGCTGGCGCGGAGGTTTTCCACCTGTAGTCGGAGATCCGCCTGCAGGTTCAGTGCCGATGCATGGTGCTGATACCGGGTCTCCACAAGGCTGGAGATGGCCAGTTGCTGGGCTTTCAGGCGGACCAGCTCGTCGAACACCGGGGTGTGCTCGTCAAGGTCCAGCTTCTTGACCGCGTCGGCAGCCTGCTCCAACACGCCCGCGAACATCTCTGGGTCATCATACTCCGGATAGCTTGCACAGCTGCTGAAATCTCCCGGGTATCCGTACAGCATGTGATGGATGATCGTGCGGTGTGCGTAGTCGATCTCGGTGCGCTCACGGCCCTGCTCGGGCAGCTTGGCGCTGTCAGCCTTCTTGAACGGGTTCTTCATGCCAGTACCTCCTCAATCTCCATGGCCTGCGCAACCTTCCGGGCGGAAAAGTCCGGATGAAAGCGCGGGATCTCCTCATCGCTGATCACACGGAACTTGCCTGCCTTGCTGTACTTCACAAGGCTTGCGTTCGCACGGCAATAGACTTCATTGATCTCGGCCTCGGCATCCAGCAGCTCTGTCCGGATGGACGCGGCCAGCTCCTTGCGTTCACTGGCGGCACGGGCACGGCGCTCACCGGCTTCGCGTGCAGCACGCCGTGCTCCGGTGGAGCGGGGGCTGCTGTTGCTGCTGCCGCCGGTCGGCTCAGGCATCGCCTTGAGTGCAGCGGCCTTGGGTCCCAGAGACTTGCTGAGCTGTGCAAGCTTGGCTGCTTCCAGCGTCTCAAGTTCTCGGCGGACGCGCTCGTAGTAAGCTCCGGCTAACACGTTCTTTCCGTCCTCGGTCTTGAAGTCGGTCTTGTGGACCAACGCGTCCGCAAGGCCGCGCAGACGGAGGAAGTTGTCCTCCTTCCAGACGGGACTGTCCTTCTGGACATCCTTCTTGGTTTTCGGGTAAATCAGCATGTTGTTCGCTCCTTTTTACTTGCTGTGGGCTCTTCACTCTCTGTAAGCCTTTTTGTGTTTAGAAAGTTGGAATTTTGATCAGATTTTTTGTTTTGTTTATTCTGTGTCGTCCTTACATCTCAGTAAAGCCCCTCGTTCCTGTCCAGTTGGATTTTTCTGTCGTTTCTATTTAAATATTCCACCACTTTTTTATCGCTGAAGTGTCCATCGCTGTGCTGCATGGGCGGTATTTTTCTTTTATGGGTAACGCACCTTGAAAATTTTATGAGCCGACCGGACGTGATACCGACTTTTCGTCAACGCCGCTGCACAAACAGGGGTAGGAACTTCGTTCGGAGCAAACGGTGACCCACATACATGAGCAGCACAACCTCTACTTATTTTTTTGCGCCTTAACAATTCGGAAACAATTACCCAGAAACGGTTTTGAGCGCAGCGGTAGAGGGCAAGAACCGTCCCGTGGCCACAAATTTTCAATTCTTGAAAATCTTGTGTTCCGCCGAGACTTCACTTCTCAAACTCTTTCGAGTTTTCCAAGTGATCTTGTTGGGGTAGCTCTTGTCGGGGCAACGCCCCTCCATCTGCTGTCGCAGACCGCGCTGCCGCTTAAAAGCCCCACTGGGGCTTTCATTGCTCTGCGGCGCTTCGCAAACGCGGTCCCACCCCAAACCCTGCTCATGGTTCGCACCTGACGGTGCGAACAGCAACGGCGTGTCGTGCTTACATAACTTCACCGAGGAGTTATCGAACAGACAGAAGGTACAAT
>CECA01031811.1_pt1 | contig 16509 bp, 9 predicted proteins | sample 557351 | NCBI WGS metagenome assembly CECA01 (sample SAMEA3182051, study PRJEB8094) | gut metagenome | biome: human; feature: gut; material: Stool; isolation source: human stools | place: Canada | collected 2012-03-07 | reverse complement strand
ACTTCACCCAGCAGCGTTCGTTTTCGGCGTTGATGAAGGAGAAGGTATGGGACCCGAAGCCGTGCATATGGCGGTAGCTCTTCGGTATGCCGCGGTCGCTCATGACGATCGTGATCTGATGGAGCGCTTCAGGAATCTGCGTCCAGAAGTCCCATTGATAGGTGTTGGAGTGAAGGTTCGTCCGGGGATCGCGCTTCACGACATGGTTGAGGTCGGGGAACTTGAGCGGATCACGCAGAAAGAAGACCGGCGTGTTGTTTCCGACCAGGTCCCAGTTGCCTTCCTCGGTATAAAACTTGACGGCGAAGCCTCGGATGTCGCGCTCGGCATCTGCTGCGCCGCGCTCGCCCGCAACGGTTGAGAAGCGGATGAAGAGCGGCGTTTCCTTGCCGACTTTCTCAAAGATTTTCGCCTTAGTGTAGCGGGTGATGTCGTTCGTTACGCGGAAGGTGCCGAACGCTCCGGAGCCTTTCGCATGCATGCGGCGCTCGGGGATCACTTCACGGTCAAAGTGCGCGAGCTTCTCTAGGAACCAGACATCCTGGAGAAGCATGGGGCCGCGGGGGCCGGCCGTCATGACGTTGTTGTTGTCGGCGACGGGGGCGCCGAAGGCCGTAAAGAGGCGGCTGGCAAAATGGCGGGCCGTTTGGATGGGGTTCTTCATAGGAATTGTCTCCGGGAAATTAAGAATTGATAAAAACAATCAATTCGTGCTTCATAATAAACGAAGACAATTAAAGGCGTGATCATTTATTTGAAATAACTTATAAGCAAATGTATATCGATAGTGAATAACTATGTGTATGACAGCCGTGGTTGCGTGAGTGCATCGATGCAGTGATGCGAGTGTTCTCTTTTTGTTGATTGGTATGGATTATTTGAAAAGATCTTCCCGGGGTAAGCCGGAAAGGACGGCGCTTCATCGAGAGGAGCCGTTATGCGGGAGCGAGGTGCCTGACGCTCCATGCCGCTGCTGTCGACACAGCGCTTTATTAGAGGGAAGACAGGAGAAGATGCCGCTCCGGTGAGTCATGCACCGAACGATGCGGGCGGGGTAGAGATTGCCGGCAGCAAAGATGCTCTGGCCGGAAGATCCGTTGCAGGCATTGGCGGAAGCCTGGAATGTCGCTGGAGATGACGGCAGGGCGCGCACCCGGCATTGGGAACGTTCAAATCAACCCCAGGTCCCGGATCGGGAAGGCCGGGTTGATCCGGTTTATTCAGCTATTAGATTCATTCCTTTCGACCAGAATCTGCGTCTTTCTGCCGCCGGTCTCGGTATGAGCGAGCACCCATTTGCGCACGGTAGAGACGGAGATGCCCGTGAGGCGGTTGATTTCCGACCAGGAGTAGCCCTGAAGCCTGAGTCTCACGGCGCGTTCGCGTACAGGCTTGGGGTAGCGGTACTGATTGTCGGCGAGGTCTGCCTTGAAGGCGCCTTTGATGAAGGCGCGGTGCCAGTCTCTCAGCGTGTTGGGAGACATGTCGAGAATGCGGGAGGCCTTGGTGTAGCCGATTCCGTGGCGGAAGAGTTCAAGTGCCTGAGCACGCTTTTCGTCCGTCGCGTACGTCTTGGGACGAACCCGTTCGTAGGAGATCTCGGGCGTTTCGGACGGCAGGGTCTTTGTGACCGCCGTCATTTTCGGCATGCGTTTGCGCGGCGAGCGCTTCACTTGCGCAGGCATTTGAATGCTTCTCCAGCGGGAGACAAGGAAAAAGGAGAAAAGAAGGGCCCGGAGCCCAAACGGGTTTCGGGCCCTTCAAACGCTTCTATGCTTTCTCTTCCCGGGATGCTCCGGAGAGCATCCGGAAAGAGAAGAAAGTCGGGACCCCGGGGCTTGGGGTCAGATGACCTCAGACCCCGGGAGTCTTCCGGCTTCTCGCCTTAGAAGGCGTAGCGGACGTTGGCGTTGAACGAGTTGTTCATGCGGTCATCGCCGCCCGCCGTGAGGCGGTAGTTGAGACCGAACGTGAACGCGCCGTTCTGCGCTTCAACACCGAGGGTGCCCTGGACCGGGTTCGTGTCGACGACGCGAACCGTGTCGGTGATGCCGCCCGTGAAGGTGGCAACCGCATCCTTGTCGCCGAAGGTCGGGACAACGGACACGTCAACCATCGGAGCGAGCTTCCAGCCGTTCGTCTCGAAGGTCGAGGAGACCGCGACGCCGAGCGGGAGCTGATAGACGGTCATGTCGTCGTAGTCAGCACCGTACTTGGAGTCGTCCATCGAGAGACGGGTCATGCGGATGCCCGCATGCGGCGTAACCTTGGCGACGCCGGCGTCGAGAGCGTATTCAGCGCCGAGGCCAACCGTGAAGAGGTCGGCGTCGAGCTTCTCGGAGGTCTTCCCGAAGAAGGCGGACGAGGTCGAGAGATCGTTCTCAACGGTCATGTAGCCGAGGTCGAGCATCGTGTTGAAGCCGCCGAATTCCTTCGCGGCGTAGAGCGACACGCCGTAGAAGTCCTGGTCGTTTTCAACCTTCTGGCCGGCGCCGACGGAGTTGCCGTCGCCCGTGCCGATGTTGAAGGCAACACCGAGCGTGCCGCCGCAGGAAGCGGTGTAGTCAAAGCCGAGAACAGCACCGTAGATGTCGGCTTCATAGCCGGCATTGGAGCCGTAGAGGCGCTTGGCTTCGTTCGTCGTGCCGAAGACGTCGACCCACGGGGTCACGCCGACTTCGCCGCGGACCGCATTGACGTTCGCCTTGGAGAGACGGCGGTTGAGAGCGCCGACAACTTCATTCTGAGCGTCGAGGGAAGCGGAGAAGGCGCCGCCGAGAGCAGCCATGTTGGTGGCGGCGTGTTCGGCGTTGACGAGGGAGTTCTCGAAAGCTTCTTCGTGCGCGTCAATGAAAGCCCAAAGGGTCTTTTCATCGACATCAGCCTTGAGATAGCTTTCGACCGGAGAAGTGCCATCAAGAATATTTTCGACCTTCGTACCTTCCTTCAGAAGGCCAGAAGCCACGAGTTTCGCCGCGAGATCTTCTTCAGAAGCTTCGACCCAGTCACCCATCTTCGTGTAGATGGTATTGGCAATCGGATTCGAAGATCCATCAAAACTATAAACTGCGTTTTCGACGTCACCCCAGGTGTTAAAGCCGAGCTCGGCAACCTGGTACATAACCTCGGCGTTCACTTCGATAGGCGCAGCACCATTGGCAACCGTATAGCCTGAATCACGGTCATAGAAAATGTTGCCATAGTCAACGCTCAGACCGTTCAATGCCGTACCAAAGTTGATGCTCGTCGCACCGGTGTCTTCGTCCGTCACAACAACCTTGGAGCTGAGGCCGGAAACGAGAATGCCGCCATCAGCACCGGTCACAGAACCAGTCACAGCAACCAGGATGCCCTGAGACTTGTCGTAAGTAGCCTCGGAACCAACGGAGGCAAGATCAATGACGACATTATTGGTGTAGCTTGCCGAGGCGAAGGTAGGTGCTTTATTGACAACAGTCTGCTCACCGACATAGATCACGTTGACCTTGTCGGCGTCTCTGTCTTCAGAAGCAGCCTGAGCATCTTCTTCAGCCTGAAGGGCAGCAAGAGCTGCAGCTGCCTGAGCAGAATAGGAGCCGAGCGCAAGGTAGTGGCCGCCGGAAATGGTCACGTTACCGCTATAGGGGTTCTGAGTGGCGGTAGTCTGGCCAGCCTCCGTAAACGTGTCCTGACCGATCGTCAGTGCCGTGTACTTGCCGGTAGCGTTCGCGCCCGCTTTACTCTGCTCCTTGGCCTGACCAACAATCGTCAGATTGCCGCCAGAGACAGCGATGTTGCCGTCACCAGCAATGTCGCCGAAGGACCAGTCGCCAGCTGCAATCGTATTGCTGCCGGAGAGATTGAGCACGTCAGAATAGGCGCCGCCGTTGACGGCAGCGGCATCATCACCAAACTTGACATTCTGGAGAGTCAAAGTTTCCGTGACCTTTTCGCCAGTGATGAATTCCTGACCGTTGCCGCGGATCGTGAGATTCTGTGCAGCATCATTACCGATCACCACTTGCTTAACGGCATCCGTCTGACCGGCATTTTTGACGAGGTTCAGAACACCAATCGTCGTGTCGGCAGCCACGTCCTGCGTGGAGGTACCGGCATTTACTCCCAGATCGACGGTAGAGGCACCGGCGTAGTTGTCAACTGAAGTCAGATCAGCGAACTTCAGGTTCTTGCCGTCCTTATCAGTCAGAACCGTATCCATCAGATGGAGTTTGATGCTGCTATCCGTATCGATAGCCTTCTTGACCCAACCAAACTGTTCGGATGTAAGAGTTTGCTCACCTGTCAGCTGGATCAATCCATCCGTAACGACAATATCTTTTGCCTTCTGCTTGGTCGTTGCTTCGGTAGAACCGACTTCGACGTCCAGAGTGCTCCAGGATGTTGTCAGAGCTTTACCGGCAAAGGTCAGCTTGCCCGCACCAGCGCCTTCAACATCGCCGAGGGTGAGGGTAGTGTCGGTGCCGGTGACGGCAACAGTCTTGCCATCAGCTACCTTCACGAGCGTGAGTTCGTTGTCGCCTCCGGAAATCGTCAGGCCATTCTTGGCATCTACCGTGCCAATGGTGTTCGTGCCGCCTGTAATCGCAGCGGTATCGTTTGTACCAACAGTCAGGGTGCCGATTTCGTTGGTTCCGTCGACAATGTTCAGCTTGGCGGCAGTTGCAGAGCCGCCTGCAGTCGTCACTGCGTCAGCCTTGAAGGCTTTCGAAGCGGTCAGGGCAAGCTCGCTGTTGTCGCCCACCGTCACCGTACCGAAGGTGACGGTCGAAGTGCCAGCGACTTCAACCTTGCCGCCGACAGAGCCGTAGCCGTTGAGGGTAAGTGCCTGGGCGGAAACTTCACCATTCGTAATGGTCAGAGTGGATTGCTCGGCACCGGACTTATTGCTGCCAACGGTCAGAGTGTCCGTTACAGCAACCGTACCGGAGACAGTATGGGAGCCCTTGAGCAAGGAAAGAGTGCTGAAATTGGCTTCGCCATCAGTATTGACGGCAAGCGTGGCGCCATCAAACGTTGCGGACGTCACATTGGCACGGCCGTAACCGTTAACGGTGAAGTTGGCGTTCTTAGCATTCAGGGAACCGACAGTCAGCGTGCCGTAATTGGTGACCTCCGGAGTCTGATCACTTGAAAGATTACCGGAGAGCGTGATGTCGCCGATAACGACATGGTCTTCCACATCGTCGTCTGTGGTTTTGTCAGCCATCAGGATTGACTTGGCAGCGTAGGAAGCTGCCTTGGTGTCAGATCCAGAAACCGAGAGTCCGTCAGTGAAAATGACTTTGCCCGACTGAGCAGAGCCATCAACATTGCCGGAAACAGTGGCAGCACCGGCGAATGTAAGCTTGCCTGCATTGGCTGACAGATCAACATTTTGGAGAGCAATGTCAGCGTTCGTCAGCGTCAGCTCGCCCGCGTTCGCGATGCGCACATTCGCAAGCGTAAGAGCGCTTCCGGCAGCTTCGATTTCAGCCTGGGTGTGTTCCGTCACAGCAAGCGTGGCAACGCTGTTTTTGGTTGCATTCGTAGCGTGCACAAAACCGAGCTGAGCCCCATTGGCGTCGCTGAGAGTGACCTTGGCGGTGCCGAGGGCCTGCTCGGCTTCGTAGCCCACAGAGTCAAAATTCAGCGTGATGCTCGAGGATTCCTTGGCAGCAATCCCGCCTTCGGCAATCGTGAGGTTAGCGTTCGCGGCAGTGGTAGCGTTCTCACCAGTGGTCGTGTTGACGGCCGTTACGGAAACAGTACCGGTACCAGCAAGGCTCTTGATGGACTGTGTTGCTTCCTTTTCATCAGCCGTAACCTTGAGCGTGCCGTTTTTCAGAGTAACAACGGATTCTTCGGTAAGAGCATCCCCGGTCTTCCAGGCGGCTTCAGCTTCACCAGTTCCGACCGTTACGTCCGTGGCTGTATAACCGGGAGTTGCCGTGGTCTTGTATTCCAGAGAGCCGTTGATAGTCACAGGGGTCGATCCAGCCGCCATCGCCGCACCGGCAACGAGGGACGCCACCGCCGCAGCGATCACCGTCTTCACGGCTTTGCCCTGATAGGAAGAAGCCTTTTCGCTTGTCACGACTGTGCCGCGCGTCAGCGAGCGAGCCACTTTGAATGTCTTATTCATTTTTTGGGTTAACTCCAAATCAATTGATTTTGGTGAGGTTTTCTTGGCTCCTCCCGGAGCAGAAAACGCTCATGCCCGTCCGTCGGCTTCGCATGAGGGGAAGCCGCGCGGTTCGAGCACAGGCTTGATCCTAAAAAATGCAAATCAACGGGGGGGGGGGTTAACCCTAATAATGATTAATGAATCAAGGTTTGAATTTGAAGATTCGATAAAAGAAAATGGGTAGGGGAAACGCTGATAAAGTTGTTTTGTGAGAAGCCTGCAACATGTATTCAGGGTTTCTACTCATACCTTTAAGATTTCAGGTCCTTCCCTCAATAGACTTCCGGCAGCGATTCGTCTGCCTTCTGCTGCGGCCACGGGAACTGCCGCCAGGCGCCGCCTTCGGATAGCAGCGACTCAAGCACGGTCGTCATCTGTCGAAGCGCGTCCTCGGCCGCATGCACGCTTTCCTCGAGCCCGATCCAGACGGCTGCAATCTGGATCGCCCGCGCGAGCGACTCCCAGGAGGAATAGCGAAGAAGGAGTTCTCCGCCGATTCGTTTCTTAAAGTGCCCGGCGTCCTCCACTGAAATCATTTCGCCAGCAATCGCCTTTTCAATGAGGGCGGCGCCTTTGAGAAGGTCATAGCAGCGAAGCGTCATCCAGGAAATTTCGCCTCTGAAGGCGTCGGCAAAAACGCGCTTTCTCTTCAAAGCTTCCTGGAGCGCCTGGTTCTGCGTCTCCACTTCAAAGCCGCTCCAGCCCATGACGGCGCTGTTCTTCCAGAGAAGCGACACCGAACGGGCTTCCAATACCCGGCGGTAGTCGGCGGCAAGCCCCTCACCCTCAACGTCCATCAGAAACGCTTCATTCAGATCCTCGCCGCTCATGATGTCGAGTTCTGCCGAAAGATCGTGGAGAATCTCGCCCGTGGAGAGGTTCGAGTCCGGGATATCGCCCTTCGACCACCCGGTCAGCATGAGGGGAAGTCTTGCCGCCTCGCGCACGAAAGCTTCCAAGGGGAGCTCCTCCCAGAGGACGGGTACCGCGGTGCTCGCCCCGGGGTCCGGGAACCGCATCATGGTCTTTTTCAGATCACCGATGAGCGCCGCCATTTCCGGGTTCGGCGACAGGATTTCGAGTGTTTCTTCGTCGTCAAGCAGCATGGCGGAGACCTAGAGAGATGGAGGGATGTGAAATGAAAGTCGAAGCGTCGGGAGTCCGACTACCTGAGGCGCTTCGTCTGCGGGCGCTCTGCGCCTGCGCGAGCGCGCTTCGGGGTGCCGGCGGCGCCCCTGAAGCCCGAAGCCCGCGGCTTCGGCTTCCGGGCGGGAGCAGGCTTATCATCGCGCGACAACGCTTTCGGCGGAACCGCTTCCTTTTTCAGTCTGCGCTTCCGGGTAAGATCGTCGATCGCCGTGATCGTCATCTCGCAGGGATTTTCCTTGCAGTGGAACTGCGCTTCAAAGCGCTCGCCCGCGGAATTAATGAGGATAAGGGGTTCCGGGCGCAGAAGCGCGCGTTCCGTCGTCTGAAGAATTTCCGGGAAGGCCTTCAGCATCTTGGGACAAAGCTTCAAGGCTGCCCTCACGCAGTGGCGGCAGGTCATGAGGTCCGCCTTTTCTACGGGCTTGATCTCAAAGGCGGGCTGCATTTCGCGGCTCCCGTGCGCGAGATAGAAGCGCCTCGCGGCCGAGTTGGCGATGTTGGCTTTGTAGGTCAGAAACTTTTCCGGATAGGGAACGGCGTCGTCCCAGGGCGCGCGCTCTGTGCGGATGCGGGACGCTTCGCGCATGGCGAGGAGTTCCTCCACTGCGCTTCGCCTCAGGTGGTTCGCAAAACTTGCCGGCACGAAGACGTCGAGATTATCCGGAACGAAGATCTCCTTCGGGGAGAACGGCGTGTCGCCGAGCTTTGCGAGATTGGCTTTGAGGGATTGAATGTTTTTCAGCGGGGCTGACGGAGCCGTGAGGTCGAGCGCTACGGAGGCGCTCGCGCAGTGCATGCCGTCGGTTGCCATCAGGTCAAGCGAATCCTCATGCGTAGAGAATATGAGGTCGATCGGAATGCGCCGTTCGGCCGTCTTCCCTTCCATCGTCTTCATGAAGACATGGTCGCGGTTGCGCTTCAGTTCGAGTCCACGTTCAAGGCCTTCGAGCTTTTTCGGGGATTGCAGGAGATAAAGCGCCCAGAGGTCCTTCTCCTTCAGGGGTTCCGCGCGATTCACAGAGATCCCGCGGATTTCCTCATCTCCGGCAAGGTAGGTGAGACCGTCCCCGTTCGCAAAGGAGACGCCGGGAAGCGCTCTCACGACGAGGCGCTTCTCTTCAATCCGTTCAACCCGGCCGACGGGTTTGCCGGCATGCTTGGGGCTTTCGAGTTCGGCGAGCTCATAAGGTGCGTCGAATTCGCGGCCGTGAATGAAGTAGTCGGTCTTTCCGCGGTTGAAGACCTTGTCGGGGGAAGGCGCGAAGGTATAGGTGCTTACGCCCTCGGATGTGCGCGAAAGCTCCGGCCGGCGCTGGAGGATCTCGTCGATTTTTTCGCGATAGAAGGCCGTGACGTTCTTCACGTACGCCATGTCCTTCAAGCGCCCCTCGATCTTGAAGGAGGAGACGCCCGCGTCAATGAGCGCTTCCAGGTTCGCGCTCTGGTCGTTGTCCTTGAGTGAAAGAACGTGCTTCCTGCGGGCCAGTACCTGACCCTGCGGCGTTTCCACGTCGTAGGGGAGGCGGCAGAGCTGCGAGCATTCGCCGCGGTTGGCTGAGCGCCCCGTGAGCGCTTCGCTCATCCAGCACTGGCCGGAGTAGCTCACGCAAAGCGCTCCGTGCACAAAGAATTCGATGCGCGCGTGCGCGAGCTTCTCCCTCACCGCCCGGATCTGATCGAGCGAAAGCTCGCGCGCAAGAACGAGCTGCGAGAAGCCGACTGCCTCCAGGAACGCCGCCTTTTCGGGCGTCCGGATGTCGCACTGCGTCGACGCATGGAGCTCCATGTCGGGAAGGTCCCCGGCGAGAAGCCCCATGTCCTGCACGATCAGCACGTCGGCCTGAGTCTTCTGAATCTCGAACGCGAGCCGGCGGGCGGCCTCCACCTCGTCTTCTTTGAATAGCGTATTCAACGCTACGAAGACGCGGGCATTGAAGCGGTGCGCATAGTCGGCGAGCCGCGCGATGTCGTCGAGCGTGTTCCCGGCCGCCGCGCGCGCGCCGAAAGCGGGGCCGCCGATATAAACGGCGTCCGCTCCATGGTCGATCGCTGCGATGCCCGTGTCGGCATCGCGTGCGGGAGCGAGGAGCTCGAGCGCAGTGCGGGGAGGCACGCTCGCCCAGGATCCGGCATGAAGAGTCATGGCTTATTTCTTCTTCCCGACAACGGCGCAGGCTTCAACGGCGAGGTACTTGGCAAGTTCCTGGTCTCCCGCGCGGCGGGCGAAGTCAGCAGGCGACTCGCGCTTGTCTGTGCAGTAGTCGCGGTAGGCCCCGGCCTTGAGAAGCGCCATGACGGAGGCGCGCGAGGGCTTCCTCGCCGCCATGATGAGGGGCGTCACGCCCGACGACGTCTGTACGTTCGGAGAAACGCCGAGCGCGAGGAGCTTTTCAATCATTTCCGTGCGGCCTTCGGTCGCGGCGTAGTGAAGCGCCGTCCAGTTGGCGCCGCCCTTGGGATCCGCGCCCGCCTTGAGAAGCTCGTCAAAGAGTTCGTTGTTTCCCTTGAAGACCGCCATCATGAGGGGCGTTTCGCCGAAGCGGTTGGCGTCGTTGAGGGCGAGCTTTCCGGATTTGAGGAGCGCCTCGGCCACCTGCGGGGTATCAGCCCGAACGGCGTAGGTAAAGCCCGTGTCGCCGTTTTCCATGCGGAAGTTGGGCGAAGCGCCGTTCTTGAGAAGATCTTCAACGACGCTCGCCTGTCCGGCGCGCACGGCCTGCCGGATCTCGGCGAGCTGGGCGGACGTGAGGGCGTTTTCCTCCTGAGGGGCGGCGGAAAGCGGGAAGGAGAGTGTAGTGGCAAAAAGGGCAAACGCGACGCTCGCGCCTGCAAGTAGGGGTCGGATGCGCATGGTGACGGAAGGATCCGTGAAATGTTCAGATGGTGAGGAAGAATAACACCCGGCAGGAGGCGTCCCGTCGGGTGATCTCTCAAAAGAGTGCAAGAAGGCTTAACGGTCTCTTCTCGACGCTGTGGCGGCGCTTTCGGACGCTCCGGAATCAGACGGTAATCGGCAGCCTGAAGAGCCTCACGGTGTTTTGAGCCATAGCGAGGAGCACTTCATCGAACTCGAGCCCCTTCGCCGCGGCAATCGCCCTCGCCACTTCCCGCGAATAGACGGGTTCGCAGCGCTTTCCCCGGAAGGGAACGGGCGCCATGTAGGGAGAGTCCGTTTCGATGAGAAGGCGATCGAGCGGAATTTTCCCCGCGATCTCGCGGAGCGCCTCATTCTTTTTGAAGGTGAGATTCCCCGTGAAGCTCACGTGCCCGCCGGCATTGACGACGCCCTCTGCGGTCTCGAGCGACCCGCAGAAGCAGTGCATCACGAACCCGAGGTCGCCCGCTTTTTCTTCCCTGAGGATCTCAAGCGCCGCGCTTTCGGCGTCCCGCGCGTGAATGATGAGGGGTTTTCCGGCCTTTCTTGCAGCCGCGATGTGGCGTCTGAATCGGTCCCGCTGCCAGTCAAGGGGCTCCTTGCACCAGTAGAAGTCAAGCCCCGTTTCGCCGACCGCCACCATGCCGGGTTCATTCGCGCGCTCAGCGATTTCATCGACGTCGGCCTCTCTCAGTTCCGGGTATTCCGGATGGACGGCCCAGGCGCCGAAGAGAAACCCCGGGTGCGCGTCGAGAATCGCGCGCAGGGGCTTGATGTCGCCGTCTTCGCAGCCGATCGTGATGCCCGCGACCATGCCGGCATCCTTCATTCGCTGAATCGCGGCCTCTCGGTCTTCGTCAAAGGCCTTGTCCGTCAGGTGGCAGTGAGAGTCAATGTAGGGAGTGAGCATTTGGGGTTTCCTTAAACCACATCTTCGGCCGCGCCCTGAAGCGCTTCAGGGCGCTTCATCGAGGCGATCCGCAGCACATAGCAGAGGCCGTAGAAGCCCGTGAGAAGAAGAAGGTGCAGAAGCGCCGGGAGAATGTCCTGGAGTTCCGCGCCGTCCTGAGCGGCGGCGGCCGAAGCGAAGATCCCGGGCGTGGTCGGAATCAGCTGTGAGACGGCAATGGCCGCCCAATGGAGGTTCTCAAGCGGCCAGACGGCGCCCGAAATAAAGAGCGCAGGTGCGGAAATAATCACCGTCACGGGCGCGGCCCAGGCGTTGGAGCCGAGGAGCGTCACGACCGCAAGCCCGAATGCAGTCACTGCAGCCGAAAAAAGCGCGCTCACGAGAATCACGGCCTCCGGGTTCCCGAAGGCGCCGTAATCGCCGAACCGGAAGCCGAAGCCTTCGATGTAGAGCATCCAGCCGAAGGCAATCGACCAGAAGGCGAGGAAGACCCCGAGCCCCTCGCACCAGGGGCGCCGCATGACGTCCTGCATGAAGGGAAGGCGCGGACGGCCGGCGAGCCACCCGCCCATCGCCATGCCGATGCCCATGAGGATGACGGCCTGAAGAATGACGGGCCCTACCATCGGCACGGTGTAGTTGCCGTAGCCCGAGATCTCGTTGAAGCGGTAGGTGACGAGAAGACCCGGAGCCGCAATGGCCGCACCCTCGAGCGATGCGACGGGAGTTCCCGGCGTCATCAGGGAAGCGTTGTCGAGCATCGCCTTTTTGTCGGAAAGAATTCCGGCGGCGGCCGACTGAACGGCGCGCGCCTTCACCGGATAGGCGCCGCTTCCGAGGATGTGAATTGTCGTGTTTTCGCCTCGCGCGAGCGACTCCGAATAGTCCTCAGGAATCGTAACGAGCACGTCCGTTTTCTGACGGCGGAAGAGGTCGAGCGCTTCGCTCTCTGAATGAAGGACAAAAGTGAGCCTCGTCGTGGGAGAGGCGTCGAGCGCATTGATGCGGCGCCGCGAGGCGCCCGACCGGTCGAGGTCGAGGATGCCGGTCGGAATGTTCTCGATCTGCTGCGTGCCGTAGGGCCAGCCGTAGAAAACGAGGTAAAAGGCCGCGGCCACGCCGAAAATCGCGATGGTGTCGCGTGAGAGAAAGCTCGCCCTGAGGGTCAGAGCAAAGGTTTTCCAGAAGCCTGCGGGGGACGGATTTTCTTTTTGGGGGAGCTCAGCTTCCGCAGCCCTTAATCCTGCGGCAAGCGCTTCCGCTTTCTTCCATCGACGGATGCGGAAGGGGAGAATGAGGAGCGCAGCGGTAAAGCAGATGATGGGAAAGAGCGCGAGCGTCATCTGCGTGCGGGCAATGGCGTCAAGCGGCGCATTCATCACCCAGATCTGGCTCTGCGCCTCAAGGTAGTGGGTGAGCGGCAGGAGCTCGCCGAAGGCGCGTGCGCCCGGCGTCATCGCATCGAGCGGGAAGGAAAAACCCGTAAAGGGAAAGGTCGGGGCAACGAGGCAGATGGAAGCAGAGAGCGCGATCACCCAGGTGGGCGAAATGGCGACCACAAAGAGCGCAAGCCCCGCCATCGCGAGGATCAAAAGCCACCCGGCCGTGAACCAGAGAAAGAGCGGCCCCGCCGCACCCCAGCCCGCCCAGCCGGCAAAGCCCGCCGTCCAGACGGAAATGGCAAGGAGCCAGAAAAGAAGCCAGGGGGCGAGCTTCCCGACAACCAGCGCCGTGGCGGAGCCCCCGGATTCCTTGAGGAGACTTCTCAAGCCCCCCTCGCGCCATTCGCGCGCGAGCATCGAAACGAAGGCGAGAAGCGCGCCCAGCGCCATGAGGCCGGGAACGAAGGTCGGAAGCAGGTAGGCGACGAAATTGAAGCTCGGGTTCCCGAGGAACCAGACGTCGGGGAGCGTGGCGCGCAAATGGCCGCTGTTCTCCGTGAAGGTGCCCCCCGCAGCCGCGGTCCGCTTCACGGCAAGCTTCGTCATCTGGAGCGTTGAGAGCGCCGTCTTGATGTCGACCTCGAGAATCGTGCCGATCGCGTAGTAGGTTTTATTGAGTTCGAGCACGACCGGAGCGCCGAGACCCCGGCGGTTCTCTTCCTCGAACCCTTTGGGGATTGTGATCGTGCCGTACGTGCGGCGCGATCTCAGGTCCTCATCGGCCGTGAGGGAGGAGTCCCTGCGCTCGAGCCGGATGGAGGGAATGGCGTCGAGCGCCTGAATGGTCTCGCGCGAGAGCGCGGACCGGTCCATGTCGACCAACCCTACGGGGAGCTTCGTCATGATGCCCGTTCCGAAGGCAATCGACATGAGAAGCGCCCAGAAAAGGGGCACGGCAAGGCCCGCAATCCATTTGACCGGATGCGAAAGAACCTGCCTTACTTCAAGGAGCGAAATGCGCAGCGCGCGCTGACACCAGACCCGCATGGATGGGTTCCGCCTTCTGCCGACGCGTTAGCGACGGGCGCGGTCGATGATGACCGTCATGCCCGGGCGCAGTCCCTCCGTTTTTTCAACGGGTCTTGCGCGCACTTCAAACGTGCGGATGTCGTAGCCCGAAGACTGGCGCGTCGCGCGCCAGACGGCGTAGTCGCCCCGCGGGTTGATCCAGTAGACGCGGAAGGAAACGTTTTTGCCGAGAGCAGGAACTCTGGCCGCAAATTCCTTGCCGACCTCCATCCCGGGGAGCTCGTCCTCGCGTACGTTGAAGGTTGCCCAACTGTCCTCGAGGTTCGTAACGAGAACGACCGGGAATCCGGCCGGCGCAATTTCGCCTTCATGGAGCACGACGCGCGTGACTTCACCCGAAGCTGGGGACCGGATGTCGGCTTCGCTCGCGAGGGATGAGGCTTCTTCAACGCCGCCCGCGGCCTGTCGGGCGAGCGCTTCGGCAGCCGTCTTTTCCTGCCTGCGGGCGCCGTCCTCGAGCGCAGACACCTTGGCTTCGGCCGCAGCGACGAGTTTTTCAGCGCTTTCTCTTTGGGCGAGCACTTCGTCGCGGCGCTGCGCGCTGATGAGGCCTTCCTTCTGGAGCGCATCGACGCGCTTCCAGGAACTCTGGGCGAGCGCCAATCCTGCACGGGCGCGCTCGAGGTCGGCTCTGGCCGCATCGAGCTCCTGCGTCCGGGGACCCTCATCGGCAAGCGACGCCTTTGCATCGGCCGCCGCCTGAAGGGCCTTTGCCTGAGCTACCTTCGCATTGATTTCGGGGAGCGCGAGACGAGCCACCGCGTCGCCTGCCTGCACCTGATCGCCCTCGCGGACGCTGATCGCGGCAATGCGTCCGGGAACCTTCGCGGAAACGGAGACGGTGGTCGCGTCCATCATGCCCTGAAGCGGCACGGGTACAGGCGTCATCGCCTGCCAGATGCCCCAGCCGATGAAGGCGGCGGCGCCGAGAAGAACCAGGGCGCCGAAGACTGCGGGAAGAATGGAGGGTTTCTGAGCCTGACGGCCCGAAGCTGCGCTCTGCATGACGGGTAGGGTAGAAAAAAAGAAATAGAGAAAAAGGAGGGAGGTTTTCTGAAGCCGGAAGATGCGTTATTCCACGCGCTTCAGATCCGGCCGGGAGAGCGTTGCGACAAAGTCCGGCATGACGCCCGCGGCGCCGTGGAGCATGGCCCAGGAGACGACGAATTTATAGGCGGCGGCGCGTTCGGCAATCTGCGCGCCCGTCATCTGCGTGCGGGCTTCGCGAACGTCGAGCGCGGTCGATAGCCCTTCGGCAAAGCTCGCTTCCCTGAGCCGCAGGTTTTCTTTCGCGAGCGCTACGGTCGAAGCCGTGAGGAGATATTCCTCGCGCGCCTGCGTGGTGCGCAGGAACGCGGTTTCAACGGCGCTTGCGAGCGCATTGTCGGCTTCCGCCTTCGCGGCTCTCGCCTTATCTTCCTGCGCGTGCGAGGCGGCAAGCGACGAGAAGCGGTCGCGGTTGTCCCAGAGCGTGAATTTGATGCCGAGCCCCACCATCCAGTCGGGTTCGACCGGCGTGAGGTAGTGCTTCACGAGGTTCTTCATGCCGAAGGCGAAGACCTGCGGATGAAAGGCGCTTTCTGCGGCCCTGACGCCTTCTCCGGCCTGACTCACCTGCGCGTCGATTCTCGCGAGCACGGGGGAATTGATCCTTGCGCGCGACTGCCATTCAGAAAGGGTTCCGAGGTCGCCCGTGAGAATGAAGAGCGGCGTTGCAAGCGTCGGCAATTCCTTTTCGCGAAGCGCGCTCATGAGCTCGGCTTCCGCCACGCGGGCGCTCGTGCCCGCAGAAACGAGCTCGCGCCTTGCCGCATCGCGCGACACCTCGACCGACATGCGCTCGATCCGGGAAATAAGGCCCTTCTTCTCAAAGCGCATGGCGCGGTGTACCTGCTCTTCCTCGTCCTTGAGGCGCTCGCGGCGGAGTTCCTCCACCGAGCGCGCGAGCTGCACGCCCCAGTAGCGCATCGCGAGGTCGGCATCCTTCTCTTCCAGCCGGGCGCTCTGCGCGGCCGAAGCCTCCCGGACCTTGTGTTCGAGAAGGTTCTGCTGCGCCGTGATGGCGCCCCCCATATAGAGGGGCCAGGTGGCCGAGATCATCGCGCGCGGTCCCGAGAGGTCGAGCTCGTCGGTGAAGCGCATTGAGCTTGGTATGGGGTATTTGCCGCCTGTGAGGACGCTGCCGAGCTGCTGCACGCTCGCCGGAATGTCGAGATTGAGGTCAAGGTCCTTCCGTCCTTCAATCTGCATCGCCGTAATGTCCACCTTGGGACCCGAGAGCGACCTGGCGCTTTCGGCTGCATGACGCGCGCGATTCACTTCAGCAGTGTCTGCGCGGAAGATGTCGGCGCGTTCGTGAAAGCGTGCGCGGGCGGCTTCGAAGGTAAGGGAGTCGTCCGCCGCCGCAGTGCCGGCACTCAGAAGTGCGCTGACTGCGAGTACGAGCGGAAGCGTGCGGAAAGGTACGGACATGGGATGGAAGAAAAAAGAGTCTCGGGCTTCACGAGCCGTTGTTCGGAAAGGCAGGGATTTTAACGCGACTATACGGGTTATCCCATGTTTGCGGGAAGACTTTCAGCGGAGCGAAGCGCTTCGCATCAGGTGCTCCCGGGAGCAGAGGCAAAAAGAAGGCGCGGAAGCCTCGAGCTTCTGCGCCTTTTGAAGGAGAGAAATGGAGGCGTTCGTTTTGAGCGCCTCCGGGCAAACGGGTTATGGGGAAATCAGGCTTTGAGGGCCTTCACGGCTTCCTTCGCGGAGAGTCGGCCCCAGATCACGGCAGCGGTGAGCTGTGAGCCCACGATGTAGTCGTAATAGAAGAGGCCGCCAATCGCATTGCCGCATGCGAAGAGCCCCGGGACGGGCTGGTTTTCGCCGTTCAGAACCTCGCCGTTCTTGCCGATCTTCGGGCCGCCGAAGGTGGCCGTCATGCCGCCCTGGAAGG
>CECA01054555.1_pt1 | contig 16666 bp, 12 predicted proteins | sample 557351 | NCBI WGS metagenome assembly CECA01 (sample SAMEA3182051, study PRJEB8094) | gut metagenome | biome: human; feature: gut; material: Stool; isolation source: human stools | place: Canada | collected 2012-03-07 | reverse complement strand
ACTACATCCTCACCATCGTATTCATGAGGAAATTGGCGGCGCTGCGCAGCTCCTGCCAGAGCATTCCGAAGGCTTCGCGATCGTCTGCCCGGGCGAGCAGGTATCTGCGGATCAGCGCTTCATTGAAGGTACTTGCCGTTTCCGTAAGCGTCATCGGAAATTCAGTAAGTATTGCAGGCATGTCGCGCATCACCCAGTAGTGATAAGCATGTCCGAGCTCATGTCCCTGCTGAAGCACCGTTGTGAGCGTCCCCATGTAGGAAGTGAAGACTCTCGGCATGCGGAACTCATTCATGCGCGAATAAAAAGCTCCGCCGATCTTGTTGTCGGAGACCACAGCGTCGATCCAATGCTTTTCGAGCATCATGTCGATGAAGTCGGCCATCGCCGGATCAACGGTTCCAAGCGCCTTCTTCACAATTCCAATACCGTCGCGATAGGGAATGAGCTGCGGGACCTGACTGTCTTTTTCGGGCGCAGGCGCCATGAGGTCGAATACCGCCAGCTTCTCGCTGCCGAAAAGCGGAGCACGGAGCAGGACGCTCTCGCGCACAAGATCAATCTCAGAAAGAATGGCCTGGCGCATTGCTTTGAGCGCACCTTCGCTCATGCGGTTCTGGGCAAGAGAAACCGCGAGCGGCGTTGTCCCTGCGCGTTCGAAAGCCGTCAGGCGGAAGCCGTGAAGTTCGTTGAGGAGCCCCGCATAAAGGCCCTTGCGTTCTCCATAGCTCTTCACAAGACCGGCATGAACGGAATCTCTCAGCACGCGGTCAGGCGCCCCCTTGATGACGGCAACCAATTTGGCCGCACGAATGCGTTCCTCTGTCCCATCGGAGCGTCTGGCGGTAAAGTCGACGCCTTTCTGAAATTCCTTGAAAAGGTCGCCCATCGGCGTAAAGCAGCGAACTTCGAAGTGCTCCAGCCACTCTCGATCCGAAAGCGAGAGTTTCGACTTCCAGTCATGCATCCGCTCCCGAAGCACAAAACTCCAGTCTGAGAGCGGCCTTTCGTTCCAAAGGGGACTATCCGCAGCAAGCGAAGCAATCGCAGCAAAGAGCTTTCCGGCTGCAGCATCAAGCTGAGCAGAAACTTCCGTCAGCCTTCCCTTTGCTGCAGAAACACGGCCGTCTTCCACATTCTTGGCGCCAAGACACTTCACAAAGCTCGTGAGCGAGGAGATACGCTCCCATGCATTTGAATAAATGCCGAGACGTTCCTGAATATCCTCTTCGGGACATTCGCCAAGCTGAGCGAGCCTTTCAGCTGCTGCTGCAGCCTCCCGGAGGCTTTCCTCATAACGGACGGAGCCAATGTCGCCATAGGCATCCTCCATTGTCCACTCCGGACCCTTAAGGATTGCATTGATGTCGGTTTTAGTCATTTTTTGCTCACCCGCCGTATCAGACCGCAAGCCAGAAAACAAAGATGTGATGGAAGATGAGGCCGGCAATACAAGGCACGGAAGCACGCTTCACGAGTTCAATCGGGCTCATGTTCAGCATGGCGGCAATTGCGACCACAACACCGGCAACCGGAGAAAGCGGACGGGCAATCGTCGACGCCTGATGCATCGGCAGAACGAGCGTGACGGGATTAACCCCCATATCTCGGGCGATCTTCGGCACCATCTCCACAAGCGGATAGAAGGACGCGCCGTTGGAACCCGCAATAATCGTGACGAGCGTCGTAATCACAACAAAGAGAACCGACATGCCGATCGCGCCTGCACCGACAGAGGATGCAAGGCCAACAATCGCATCCAACATGCCAAGAGCCTTGAAGCCTTCCGCGAATACGCCAGCAGCAATGACGAGCGCCACCACACCGGAAAGCGCTTTGCCCATTGCCTGAAGGCAGGCCTTCAGACCATCACCGATTTTCTTCGAGTCGAACTTCCAGCGCAGCGTTTCGCAGATCATGCCGATCACGATCGAAAGAATCATGAGAGCGGAAATATCAAGCTTGATCCAGTCAATGCAGTAGCGTGAGAACACGACGACGAGAATCATCGGCAGGAAGGGAAGAATGGCGTAGAACTTGGGCGCTGCGGTCGAGGGACGCTTCACGTCCTCGGCAAAGGTCAGCGTTTCCCCGAGATGTTCTGAAGGCTTCCAGCCTTCGCGGGCGTCGAGCCACTTCTGCCAGAACACATGTGCAATGCCCATGACGAGCACTGTCGGCAGACCTGCCGGAATCTTGTACATGAAGACATAGTCAAGAACGGAAAGTTCGCATGCCTTCGATGCTGCTGCCGTTGAACCGCCAAGAAGCACGAGGGAAGCAGCGCCCGAAGTAACGAACACGGCTCCGATGGCTTTCTTATTCATGCCGAGCGCAGCAAGCGCCGGTCCCATGAGTGCGAGGCACAGGACGCCAAGCCCGACAGCGGAAGTAATCACCATCGACACTGCCTTGCCCAGCAGGAAGGCGATGAAGACCAGCGCATAGGGAGATTTGATGAACGAAAGCGGCTTAATCGCAATATTGACGAATGCATCATTCGCACCGATGTGCGTCATGTAGGACGCAAAACCCACCATTGTCATAATGAGCAAACCGAGACCGGCAAGGCGCGTCGAAAACATGTAGCGGATGAATTCGATCACATTCAGATAATCATTGCCGGTCGGAAGTGCCTTTTTCGGCATGAATGTGCCCGTGTCGAAGATGATGGACAGAACGAGCATGGCTGCACCGCTCGCAAAAAGGACTAGAGGAGCGTATTTGCCCTTGATAATTGCCCATCCGACGACTACGAGCATTGCGCAGCCAATGAGGATGCCTGTCATGATGTTTGGTCCCTGTGGTTAGTATTTCTTATTTGCCCGGAGCCCCCTCCAGGCGCCTCCTGAAGGTATTCTCTTCAGACATCGACAACAAACTTCGGGTTTATCGGGAAGCTCAGTGCATTTTTTGCGGTTATTCCTTACCCCTAAAAGGATATAACCGTGTGATTACATCTATTGCTCACTCCCGTCACTGCCTCGAATCCAGTCGTTATGCGGGTTAATACGATGATCACCAAGAACAAACCCTTATTCGCTTCCGAAATTTCCCCCATTAGTGAGAAGAACTTCCCTGCAATTCATGCAGCCCTCACTTCCGAGAAGCTTCCCCAATGGCCGCATGCTTCCACATCATCCGTTCGTTCAGAAAATTTTCAGGCGCTCCTTTCAAGCCTTTGCATGGTAAAAAATGCCATAGCGGCGACTGTCCCGAAGGATCCGGCTGAGCTGACGCCCGATGCGGCCAACGAAACCCTTCGACTCTACGGTCGTGCCTACGATCTCGGGACATCCCTCCTCACGCTTTGTCGTGCCCATACCGGACTTTCACCCACCGCCACAGACACGGGCGCCGCCAGAGCGGAAGTTCTCGGGATTCTGGTTGAGATCAGAAACCATGCAGAACCAGCGTTTCAAGTGATCCGGAATCTGGTGGGTAATGAACCTGTTTTTGCGCGCACTCCGGAACTGAAAATCTGGAAGCGCATCTTTGACTCAGAGCCTTCCTTGGCGGATGGACTGCCTTCTGCTCTGAGCAGCTACACGGCAGAACTTGAGGCCACCCTGCTCAGTCCGCTTTCAAACCTCTTCACTCATCTCATGAGTCCTATGGCGCTGGAAGTTCGGACTCAGTCCGGAGAGATCCGCACGCAAGGCTTCGGTTCAAGCATTGCCGTCATGAAAACCTCTGATGATCCAGAACTGAGGCGCACCACATTCAATGCAATGAATGCATGGCTTGCATCCCATGGATCCGCAATCGCCGATCTGCTGAATGCCATTACGGGCTTCCGCATAACCGTTCTGAAGGCAGCAGATGCGGATCTGCTTGAGCGCGCAACACGTTCGGAACGCGTGAGTCTGCAAAGTTATCGCGCCATGTTTGATGCCATTGAAATGCGTCTTGGGCGTCTGCGTCAAACAGTAGACATTCGGCAAAGTCGAATCGGCAAAGGCCCCATGCGGGTTGCCAATATCCTTGCTCCCGCCCCGGAAAGCTTCTATGCCGAAGGGCGGCCTTATGCCCGCACGCTCACCGATTTGATCAACGCCTTTGCCGCTATCGATAAAGGATTTACGCCCTTTCTGGAATCACTGCACAGCCGCAAGCAGATCGACTGCCGGCCTCTCGCACAGAATTCAGGCGGCACCTGGTGCGATGACCTTCCGGCTCTCGACGAGGTCCGCATTCTCTCCAACTATCGTCCGACCCTTGCGGGCGCATTTGCTCTTTCACATTTGCTCGGTGTGGCGCGTCATCGCTCACTCATGCATAAAGCCCCTTCTGCGAGCCGCTTCTTTCCGCTCTCCGTCACAGAAATAGCCGGCAGCTTTTATGAAGCCATCTTCACGCATCATCTTCTGACACAAGCAACTTCCCCCATCGAAAAAGTTTCCGTTCGCTGGCAGGCCCTCACTCGCATCGGCAACTTGCTTCTCACGCTCCCCGCACGACATCGACTTCTGCTTTCCATTCTTCGGGAGCGCAGTGAAAATGTTTTGCCTGTCAGCAGACTCAATCAACTTTCTGATGATGCCTGGCGACACTACTATGGAAACACAACTGTTGAAACCGACCGCTACCTTTGGGCCTACAAACAGCACTTTTATCGGATGAAGCCGATCTTCTACGATTGGCAGTACACATTCGGCTTTCTTATTGCTGCAAAGCTGGCCCGAGAATTTCTCACTTACGGGAAGAGTGCCTGCGATCTCAATATCGAAGAAATGTGGCTCGAAAGCGGAAGCATGTCCACAGAAGACTGGGTTTTGCGTCACACCGGAGACAACATTCGCAGCGTTGATTTCTGGCTCTCAGCCATTGATGCCGTTCTTGAGCCTTTTCTCAGTACGCAGCAAGCTGCTGGTTAGCTTCATCCGATCTGCCGCAGCTGCTCGCTCGTCATCCCGAAGCGCCGCTCGCGACCGATGTACCAGTTGAGCGCATCGTCAAGCGCGGCCGCATCAAAGTCGGGCCAGAGCGTATCGGTGAAGTAGAGCTCGGCATAGGCTGCCTGCCAGAGAAGGAAATTCGAGATGCGTCTTTCCCCTCCGGTGCGGATCAAAAGATCCACCTCGCCGTCGTCATGCGCAGAAAGCCGCTTTTCAATGCCTTCGAGCGTGAGGTCGCCCGCAGCGGCTGCGGCCTGAGCCGCCTGGAGCGCATCCCAGCGGCCGCCGTAATTGGCGGCAATGTTGAGATGCATGCGGTTCCCCGGCGCTGTGGCTTTCTCCGCGTGGTCGATGGCGCGCTGAAGGTCTTCCGAGAAAGCATTCCGGTCGCCGATGATGCGGATGCTGACGCCCGCCTTCAGCAAGGGCTCTTCCCAGCGGGCAAGGGCGGTCGCGAAGATTTTCATGAGGGCTGCCACTTCCGCCGCAGGACGGCGCCAGTTTTCGCTCGAAAAGGCAAAGACGGTAAGCGCCCGGATGCCGAGGCGCACCGACGCCTCCACCACGCGCTCAAGCGCAAGCACGCCCTGTCGATGGCCTTCCGCGCGCGGCAGAAACCGCGATCTCGCCCAGCGGCCGTTGCCGTCCATGATGATCGCAATGTGTCCGGGCAGGTGTGGAAGGTCGGCCATGATGGGTGCACTGAAAAGTTTGAAGCGGCAGAAAGTCTAGCAAAGGCGCCTCGCCTCTCTTGTGACGGATTGCAAGCAAGTCGATGCGTTTTCCAATCACGGGGAATCCCTTATTCTTGCCTCCTGTTGCCGCATATCCCACTAAACTAAGCCCCTTAGTTTTCAAGCTTTTCCAGACACTTCATCCAGCATGTCCATTCCTGAAATCCAGTCTGAAGTCATTGCCTACGCGCTCAGCACTTACACGCTTCCTTCTGCTTCAGACGTCAAGTCATATGCTTCAAATCGGAATCTTCCCGTCAAGGAGTTCAACGACGCCATCAACGAGTTTGTCGGGAAAGGATGGATCAGAGAGCCCAAGGAAGGCTACTGGGGTTCGTACGACATACTCTTTGTGACGCCCAGCGGGATCAACATGATGACGCGGCTCGTGTCGCGCAGAATATTCGACGCCGTATTCAATAAGCTTGAAAAGGTCATCTCGACAGGGATGTCAGAGTGCACGTCACCGTCATGAAGGCCGCGGTTGACTACATCCAGAACGGACGCCTCCCGGCGCCCCTCAGCCAAACGTTCAGTGAAGATGAGATCAAGACATGGGCTTCCATGGAAGCCGCCTTCATGGTTCACCTCCTCGACTATGACCACTGGAAGCCATTCGTCGAAGCGCTTCCTGCAAAGTTCATCGCCCGCGCGGCACTGCGCAGTGCGCAGGATACCGCAGATGCTCGCGGCTTCGACGTTACCAGCGACGAGTTCAGAGACTATCTGATGCGGCACCTCTCTAAGGAAGCTGCCGCTGAATACCGCGACTGGCGCCATTACTACGCTGATTTTCTCTGCAACGGGAAGCCGCACGAGCTGCTTAAGAAAATGAACTGCGAGTCCCCGTGGTACATGATCGTGAGCGCGGCAGCCTCCATCATGGACAACGAAGCGCCCTCAAATGCCGTCTCCTGCATGAAAACCGCTCTCTCGCGCCTCCACCAGATCCACTTTGAAACCTGGTTTGAAGCCTGGCTCTATGCCATTGCGCTCTACCGGGATCGCGCAACCCCCGCATCCGTTCGGAAGCTCGAGCGAATGTTGGAGGTCAAAAGAGTCGCCGACAATATATATCTGAAGCCCGCCATTCTGATTGCCCTTCTCGGCTGCGGCAGAGATGCGAAGAAGGCTGCCGTGAGCTTCCGGGAAGATTTCATGGAAGTCCTTCGCGGGCAGTCTATTGAACGCCTCAAATATCAAATTGTCGTCCCATTTGCAATCACAGCGCTCAATTTCGGACTTCTTGAAAAAATCGACTTTATCGGCGACGGAGCCAGAAACTGGATGAGCTATCTGCCGATGCTCGATTTCGAATTCCAGCGCCTCAACGGCAAGCGTGAGGAAGCCGAAAGCATTGCCCGCAAGTACGGGATCAAACAGATGCTTCCCCATTACGACATCCGTCCGGAATGGGACCTGGTGCTCGATCGCCTGATCGCGCGCCCGGGGATCTCCAATGGCCACGGTCAGGCCTACAGTGAAGGCCAGTTCCCGACAGAGCGCATGGCATACGCCATCAACACCGACACGCCCGGTTGGGAGATTTCCATCCGGTCTCAGAAGTTCAAGGCGACGTCCCGAACCTGGCTCAAAGGCGCAGTCATCAAGCTTTCCACCTTCCTTGATCGTGCACCGAAGCTTTCCGATGAAGCTCAACGCGTCGCCACCGCCATTCATTTTGAACGTCCGAATTCGTATTGGTCGACGAGAGGCGATTACGTCTTCAACATCCCTGAAGCGATGATGGAGCTTGTCGGCTCGCAGAATGTCATTGACGCGAAGACGCTCGAACCGATCGATGTGGAAAAGAGGCCGCTCGAAATTTCGGTTCTGCGCAATGGCGATGTCTACAGCTTTACCAACAATCTCAGTCCTGAATTTGATCCTGAAAAGGACAGCATCAGCTTCACGAGAGCGAGCAGCAGCCTCATCATCGTCACCCGGCCGACGAACAATGAACTCGAGCTTTTGAAAGCGGTGAGCGGCATCAACTTCCCGCTCGCGGCTCGTGAAAAGCTCACGCACTACCTCGAAAAGCTTTCAGCCCGAACCCCCGTCATGTCCGATCTCCTCAAGGACTCCAAGCACCTTGAGAAGCAGTCGGGCGACGCACGAATCACCTTCCGCCTCGAACCCTTCGGTACCGGCACGCACCATGTCACTGCGCTCGTGCACCCGGTAGCGGAAAATCCCCTCACCTGCTCGCCCGGTGAAGGACTCGCCTTCATTGCCACCCGGATCGGCAACAAAACCGTTCAGGTCGCGCGCGATCTGAAGAAGGAACGCGAAAACTATGATGCGCTCCTCTCCGCACTCTCCAGACTCGAGGAAATGAGAGACGGCGAATTTTCCTGGGAACTTCCGGTTGCCGAAACGCTCGAAATGCTTGAAGTCCTCCGCACGCACACGGACACGGCGCTCCTCGAATGGCCCGAAGGCGTCAAATTCCGCGTCTCCCGCCCGCAGATCTTCCCCTCGAGCCTGAAGCTCTCGCTGCGCAGTCTCGGGAGTTGGTTCGAGCTCGAGGGCAAGGTTCAGATCGACGAAAAGACGGTGCTCACCGTCCAGGAACTTCTCGAGCGCCTGAGGGAATCCGAAGGCCGGTTCATTCGCCTCGGCGACGACGAATACGTCGCCCTCACGGAAAGCCTCAAAAAGGAGCTCGAACATATTGAAGGACTCGTCACTTCCCGGAAGAATGGCGAACTCCGGATCTCCGCCTTCAATGCCGACTCCATTGAAAGGCTCGGGGAGGAAGGGATTGAAATCGATTCCGATGAAGCCTTCCGGTCGCTCTGCAGCCGGATCCGCGAAGCGAAGCACTTCACGCCTGAAGTGCCCGCGGGGCTCCGTGCCGAGCTTCGCCCCTATCAGCAGGAAGGGTTCGAGTGGCTCTCGCGCCTCCTCAGCTGGGGCGCGGGCGCGCTTCTCGCCGACGACATGGGTCTCGGCAAAACCATTCAGGCGATTGCACTCCTCCTCTCCCGCGCGAAAGCGGGTCCCCAGCTCGTCGTGATGCCTGCGGCCGTTCTCTTCAACTGGAGCGACGAACTCCAGCGCTTTGCGCCGGGCCTCAAAATCAAAATGCTTCAGCAGGCCGACGACCGCAGGAAGCTCGTCGACGAGGCCCGGGCCGGCGACGTGATCCTCACGACCTACGGCATTCTTTCTGCGGAGATTGAAGCCCTGAGCAGCCGGGAATGGACGACGGTGGTGCTCGACGAAGCGCACAACATCAAGAACCGGGATACGAAGACGTCGAAGGCCGCCATGCAGCTCAAATCCTCTGCCCGCGTTCTTCTTACCGGAACGCCCCTTCAGAACAACCTCGGCGAAATCTGGAATCTCTTTGAGTTCGCGAACCCCGGCCTCCTCGGAAGCAGCCAGAGCTTTGCCGAGCGCTTCATCATTCCGATCGAGCGCAACAAGGACCGCAACTGCCAGAGGCTCCTGAAGCGCCTGATTTCGCCCTTCATCCTGCGCCGCACGAAGGCCGAGGTGCTCGACGAACTTCCCGAAAAGACCGAGGTCACGCTCCGAGTGGAACTCTCCGAAGCCGAGCGCACGCTCTACGAGAGCCTGCGAGAAACGGCGTCGCAGCGACTCGAAACCGGCGAAATCAATCCGATTGAAGCCCTCGCCGAACTCATGAAGCTTCGTCAGGCGGCGTGCGCGGCCGAACTTGTGAATCCGAAGCTCAAGCTCGAGTCCTCGAAGATCAACGCGTTCCTGAAGCTCGCCGATACGCTCATCGAAGGCGGCCACCGCGCGCTCGTCTTCAGTCAGTTCACATCCTACCTTGCGATCCTCAGGAAAGAGCTCGACAAGAAGAAAATCAAGTACCTATATCTTGACGGCGCGACGCCCGCAGGCCAGCGCCAGAAGCTTGTCGACGCTTTCCAGAAGGGCGAGATGCCGCTCTTCCTCATCAGCCTCAAGGCGGGCGGAACGGGCCTCAACCTCACGGCGGCCGACTACGTCGCGATTCTCGACCCCTGGTGGAATCCGGCGATCGAGAGCCAGGCTTCGGACCGCGCCTACCGCATCGGGCAGGAGAATCCGGTGACGATCTACCGCCTGATCGCCGAGAACACGATCGAGGAGAAGATCATTCGGCTCCACGAAACGAAGAAGTCTTTGGCGGACGCGCTCCTCGAAGGCTCCGACATGTCGAACCGCCTCTCGAGAGAGGAAATCCTCAAGCTCCTCGCGGAGGATTGAGACGGCATCAGTGTCCCCGCGTCCGCCCGGGATGCGGCAGGTCTTCCCGCCGCATCTCCGGGGAACGTGGAGATGCCCTTCCCGCTTTCGGAAGCGCTTCACCCAGCAGCCCAGCAAAAAGCCCGCACTGCCGTGAAAAAGCAGACTGCGGGCTTTCTTTCAGAAGGGAATTCAGAAGGTCTTTAGACCGTCATGATTTCCTTTTCCTTCTCCGTGATCACCTTGTCGATTTCGGCGACATAGCGGTCCGTGAGCTTCTGAATATCCGTTTCCAGACGACGCTGATCGTCCTCGGAGATTTCCTTATCCTTCTCGAGGCGTTCGATCTGGCCGTTGGCGTCGCGGCGAAGGTTGCGCACGGCAACCTTGGCGTCTTCGCCGAAGCCCTTCACGATCTTCGAGAGTTCGCGGCGGCGCTCTTCGGTAAGCGGAGGCAGCGGAACGCGAATAACGTCGCCCGACGTGGCCGGATTGAGGCCGAGGTCGGAATCGCGAATCGCCTTCTCAACCACCTTCACCATGTTCTTTTCCCAGGGCTGGACGGTAAGCGTGTGCGCATCACCGACGCCGACCTGCGCGACCTGGTTGATCGGAGTCGGGCAGCCGTAGTAGTCGACCTTGATCTTGTCGAGCAGGCCCGTGCTCGCGCGACCCGTGCGGATGCGCGTGAAGTCTTCGCGAAGCTTCTCGACGGTAACGCCCATCTTGTGCTCGGTCTGCTGAATAACTTCCTGAGCGGTCATAAAAAATCTCCTTGGAGCATTTCCGCCTGAAGCGCCGAACCTTATAAGCCAAAGGCTCAAGGCACATCCGATGCGGAAACTTTTAAATCACGGAATTCGGTACGAACATGGGCCGGAAAGCGAACCCTCCGGCCCATGCGCAATTTGTTATTTTATCAAAGGTCGGGCTTAGCTATGAACGAGCGTGCCTTCCTTTTCGCCGAGGACGACGCGGCGCAGCGCCCCCTTCTTGTTGATGTTGAAGACCTTGATCGGGAGCCCCTGCTCGCGGCAGAGCGCAAAGGCGGTGGCGTCCATCACCTTGAGATTCGTGCGGAGCGCATGGTCGAAGGTGATTTCGTCATACATCGTGGCGGTCGGATCCTTCTTGGGGTCGGCCGTGTAGATGCCGTCGACCTTCGTCGCCTTGAGGACGATGTCGGCCCCCACTTCCGCGCCGCGCAGCGCCGCCGTCGTGTCGGTCGTCATGAAGGGGTTGCCGGTGCCCGCCGCAAAGATCACGACGCGGCCGAGGCGAAGATGACGCAGGGCCTTCCCGCGGATGTAGGGTTCAGCGACCTGTTCGATATGGAGCGCCGACTGCACGCGCGCCTCGATGCCGTTGTTGCGGCAGCAGTCCTGAAGCGCCATGGCGTTCATCACCGTGGCGAGCATGCCCATGTAGTCGCCCGTTGCGCGGTCCATGCCGGTTGCGCCGAGCGCAACGCCGCGGAAGATGTTGCCGCCGCCCACAACGATGCCGATCTGGACGCCCAGATCCAGTACGGAGCGGATTTCTTCAATCATGTGCTGAAGCACCTGGCGGTTGATGCCGAAAGCATCGTCGCCCATGAGGGCTTCGCCCGAAAGCTTCAGAAGAATGCGTTTGTACACTGGCTTACCCTGCGCTGCGTTGTCCATCGATCAACTCCTCAATGCATGACTGTTGGGAAGATTGCCGGCATCAGGCTTCAGGGACCGTGCCCGTCTGCCAAGTTCTGGCTCGGGGCGAAATTATACGCGGCTGAGCAATAGTGCTTAGAACTTTTTGCTTCCCCGACCCAGCTCTGCGGCCAAAGCGCATAAAGAAAGGACGCCCCTTCGTGCAAGGAAGGCAGCGTCCCTTTCGATTGAGGAGAATTTCCCGGGAGCTTAAGCCGGAATCGCTTCATTTTCCAGAGATGCCCGTGCATGCACCGCAGGAATCAGAGCGCCGCTTAAATCTCCTGAGAAAAAGTCTCCTTCAAGCCTCAAAGAAGCGATTACGCCTGCTTGGCGGCAGCGGCCTGAGCGGCCACTTCAGCAGCAAAGTCGTTGCTCTTCTTTTCAAGGCCTTCGCCCACAACGTAGAGAACGTAGGTGGCGACTTCAGCCTTGGCGGCCTTCAGAAGATCATTGATCGTCTTCTTGTCGTCCTTGACGAACGGCTGGTTGACGAGCGTGACTTCCTTCAGGAACTTCTTCACGGAGCCTTCGGCGATGCGCTCAAGCATCTGCTCGGGCTTGCCGGCTTCGCGGGCCTTTTCGATCGCGATGCGGCGTTCGGAATCGATGAGAGCGGGGTCGATGCCCGTCTCGTCGATGGCCTTCGGCTTCGAAGCGGCGATGTGCATGGCGATGTCGTGAGCGAGCTCATGATCGCCGCCGACGAGGTCGACGATGACGCCGATGCGGCTGCCGTGGACGTAGTGCGAAAGCTCTCCCTTCGCCTCGATGCGCTGGAAGCGGCGGAAGGTCATGTTTTCGCCGATCTTGCCGACGAGACCCGTGCGGACGCCGTCAACGGTGGTGCCGTCGAGCGGGAGAGCGAGGAGCTCTTCGACCGTGGCGGGGTTCTTCTCAGCGACGAGCTTGACGCTGTCGTGAGCCATCTTGAGGAACTCGGGGTTCTTCGCGACGAAGTCGGTTTCGGAGTTGACTTCGAGGATCGCGCCGAGCTTGCGGTCATGCGAAACGTAGACGACGACGACGCCTTCAGCAGCGATGCGGGCAGCGGCCTTGCTCGCCTTGTTGCCGAGCTTGACGCGCAGGATCTCCTCAGCCTTGGCCATATCGCCTTCGGCTTCGGTGAGCGCCTTCTTGCACTCCATCATCGGGGCGTCGGTCTTGAGACGCAGCTCCTTAACCTGGGCGGCGGAAATAGCAGCCATGTTCACTAACTCCAATCAGAGGAACAAAAAATCGGTATGGATTCTAAAAGAAAATGGGGCCCGAAATGAGCCCCATTTCCTTTGTGAGCCGGTCAGATGCCGACGGGATACGCGCCTCTTGCAGGAAGAGGCCCTCCCGTCGCATCCGGCGGGGCCTGGCTATTAAAAGCCGTTAATTAGGCAGCGGGGGTCGCTTCCGGGGCTTCCTCAGCGGCAGCCACTTCGATGAACTCTTCCTCAGCCGGGGCTTCCTCGGCGGAGACAGCGCTGTCGGCGCGGCCGGCGATCACGGCGTCGGCGATGCCGGCGGCGTAGATCTGAACAGCCTTCGAGGAGTCATCGTTGCCCGGAATGACATAGTCGATGCCTTCGGGCGAGCAGTTCGTATCCACAACGCCGATGACGGGGATGCCGAGCTTGTTGGCTTCCTGAACGGCGATCTTGTGGTAGCCCACGTCGACGATAAAGAGGGCGTCGGGAAGACCCGTGAGGTCCTTGATGCCGCCGATCGACTTGTTGAGCTTCTCAACGGAACGCTGGAAGTCGAGGGCTTCCTTCTTCGTCAGCTTGGCGGCGGTGCCGTCCTCGAGCTGCTCTTCCATTTCCTTGAGGCGCTTGATGGTGCCGCGAACCGTCTTGAAGTTCGTGAGCGTGCCGCCGAGCCAGCGCTGGTCGACCCAGCCGCAGCCGGCGCGCTGAGCTTCCTGAGCGATGATTTCGCGACCGCCGCGCTTCGTGTCGACGAAGAGGATGCGGCCGCCCTGGCTCGCGAGCTGACGGGCGAACTTGCAGGCTTCATCAAACATCACAACCGTCTTTTCAAGGTTGATGATGTGAATCTTGTTGCGGGAGCCGAAAATGTACTGAGCCATCTTCGGGTTCCAGAAACGGGTCTGATGACCGAAGTGGCAACCCGCTTCGAGCATTTCACGCATGCTGACCATTTGATTTCTCCAAGGTTTTGTCAGTCTGACACGGCCTGCAGGAACCAATTCTTCTTCTCGGAATCAAAGGCACCTCGGGCGCAGACCGCGCGCAATGTACATACCCGGGCCGACCATGGACACCGGGCGGAATAGATCCGGCCTCAGGAGAAAAAATCCCGAGGCCGGAACAAGGCGCGCATTTTACGTGCGCGCAGATTTGATTTCAACCGAAAAGCGAATCTTTTTTGGATCCCGCTTCTCCGGCGGACCGCTTCCCTTACTTCAGGGGCCTCGCGGAGCGCACGTCAAGCTTCGTGCGGTTCCAGTCGCGGTCGATTTCGGCGCGGATTTCCATCGGAGCTCCCTTCCGAACCATCGACCAGTCGCGGTCGTGATCGAGCTCAGCAGTGATGGCGTTGCCGGCCTCATCCTCAAACTCATACTTGTCGCCCCTCAGGTGCTGCGTGAACTTGCCGCGAAGAAGGACGACCTGATCGTCGGCGCCGTTTTTAAGCACCCACTGAACGGTGACGAGCTTGTTGTTGCCGAACCCCTGCGGGGCGCGGGCCTCGGCAGAAGCCGGAGCGTCAAAGCCCGAGGGGCCGGCAGCCTGCACGGCAGGCGCAGCGGCAAAGGCAAGTGCGGCAATCGAAGCCAGAGCGGCAAGACGAAGATTGGTGCGGCGGGTCATGATTTTCTCTCCCGGCTCCCCATTCAAAAGGGAGCCTTCTTATTTGAAACTGCCGGATCTTTTCGAGCGGAATTGATTTTCCACCTCAAGTCTTCCGGCCGGGAGGCGCTCTCGCCTCCCCTTGATGTTTACAACTCTAGGCCGCCCACATTAGCGAATCGTTAGTCCTTCGTTAGCGAAACCTTAGAAATATATCGTTGCAGCAAGTTTCTTCCGGTCGTGTTTACCGACGACTGACGGGCCTTAATGCGCTTCACCTCATTAGAATGTGGGCACCTTCCGCGAGGAGAAGGCTTCCTTTTCCCCTGCGCATCCGCTTCGGAGAAGCCTCAGGGAGATGGCGCGCCTCTGCTCGCTCCCTCACCGGCGCTTTCGTCCGGAGCCTGATTTCCTTCTTCCAGTTTTCCATTACACAGAGACATCATGGCGATTTCCATCAAAACGCCCGAGGACATTGCGGGACTCCGCATTGCCGGCCGTCTTGCGGCCGAGCTCCTCGACTATCTCACGCCCTTCGTGAAGCCCGGCGTCTCCACCGGCGAACTTGACCGCCTCGCTTACGACTACACCGTGAACGTGCAGAAGTGCATTCCGGCCTGCCTCGGCTACACGCCTCCGGGAATGACGCCCTATCCGGCGACGACCTGCATTTCGATCAATCACGTCGTCTGCCACGGCATTCCGAGCGACAAGAAAATCCTGAAGCAGGGCGACATCGTCAACATCGACGTGACGAGCATCAAGAACGGCTACCACGGCGACACCTCGAGAATGTTCATCGTCGGCAAGCCCACCATCGCCGGCAAGCGCATGGTCGACCTTGCCTTCAATACGATGTGGGCGGGCATCGACGCCGTGCGCCCTGGCGGGTGCTTCAACGACATCGGCATTGCCTGCCAGCGCTATGCGGATCAGAACGGCATCTCCGTCGTGCGCGACTACGGCGGCCACGGCATCGGCAAGGGCTTCCATGAAGAGCCCCACGTCAATCACTTCCCGGTCCACCATCAGACGCCCGTCTTCGAGCCCGGCATGGTCTTCACGGTCGAACCCATGGTGAATGCGGGGCGCTACGGCGTCACCATGCTCGGCGACGGGTGGACGGTCGTCACGAAGGACCATTCGCTTTCCGCGCAGTGGGAGCACATGGTGCTCGTCACCGAAACGGGCTACGACGTTCTCACGGTGAGCAAGGGCACTCAGGCGCCTCCCGCCTTCGTGAAGGGATGGAAGCTCCCTGAGAATCTCTAAGGATTCTCTTTTCATCCCTTAGTCTCCGGAAAAGGCGGTCCGTCCGCCGGCATCAATCGCCGGCTCGCGAGGATCGCCTTTTTCTTATTCCTGCTTTTTCTTTCTGCGGAGTCCCGGTCGCCATGGAAATCAGTCCGGAAAAGTTGAGCGCCGTCGTCGAGCGCTTTAAGGAAGACCGCGCGCGCATTGCCGAGGCCTGGCACGAATCGCACGATACGACGGCATGCCTCACGGCGCACAGCCGGGCGCTCGACCGCGCCGTCCTCGCGCTCGGAAGTCTGGCGGAGCTTCCCTCCGACGGGCTCGCGCTCGCAGCCGTCGGGGGGTACGGGCGCAGAGAGCTTTTCCCTCACTCCGACATCGACCTTCTCGTTCTTCTTTCAGACGACCGGGGAGAGGACGAAGAGACGAAAACAAAAATCTCGGCCTTCCTCGCCGCCCTCTGGGAGCTCGGCCTCACCGTGGGCGCAGCCGTCAGAACGGAAAAGGAATTCACGGCGGAAGCTGCCGAAGACGTTTCGATCGCCACCACCTATCTTGAGAGCCGCTTTCTCTGGGGCGAACGAACGCTTTACGACGCATCCCGCGACGACTTCTTTGCGAGCCTCGACGCACGGGCCTTCTTTCGCGACAAGATGCTCGAACTCCGCCGCAGGCACCAGAAGTACGAGGACACACCCTACGCGCTCGAACCCAACCTCAAGGAGTCGCCCGGGGGCCTGAGAGACCTTCAGGTCTTTCTCTGGTGCGCCCGCGCGGCGGGCTTGGCAGACAGCCTTCAGGGCATGAAGGACGCAGACCTCATCACCGAGCGCGAGATGCATACGATCGAGGAGTGCTTCCGCTTTCTCGCGAAGCTCAGAATCGAGCTCCATCTCCTCACGAACCGCGACGAAAACCGACTTCTCTTCGACGTTCAGGAAGCGCTCGCCGCCCGGCTCGGCTACAAGGCGACAGGTCTCATGCGGGCCTCCGAAGCCCTCATGAAGCGCTACTACTGGAATGCCAAGTCGGTCGTCCAGATGTCGATCATCCAGCTCCAGACCATTTCGGACCGCCTTGTCGGCGGG
>CECA01054491.1_pt1 | contig 17041 bp, 10 predicted proteins | sample 557351 | NCBI WGS metagenome assembly CECA01 (sample SAMEA3182051, study PRJEB8094) | gut metagenome | biome: human; feature: gut; material: Stool; isolation source: human stools | place: Canada | collected 2012-03-07 | reverse complement strand
CAGCCAGACCAGCAGCACCGCAGAGGGTGTGAACAGCACGTTGTACCGGAAGGCCACCGCGCCCAGAACCCCCACCTGCTTGGCGGCGATAAACAGGCAGCCGCCCGCAAGCAGCACAGCGGCAAGCTCCAGCAGGGAGAAAGCACCGCCCGGCAGAGAACGCTCCTGTTTGCGGCTGTGGTAAAGGCAGCCCATGCAGCAGCTGATGGTAAAATCTCCCGCCCGGAACAGCGGGCACAGGTAGGTCAGGTAAAAGGCCGCCTTTCCGCTGAGCCCGGCTTTCCAGACCGCAAGGGAGAAAAGACACTGCGAACAGAAGATCACGGCAGCGATGCAGCGTAGCCTGCGGGCATCCGCCTTTTTCAGTACGGCGAGAAGCGGGGGGAAGATGGCATACAGAAAAGCCTGTACCGAAAGATACCACGCCACTCCGTTCAGGCAGAACCAGAAACGGCTGGAAGGAATCCATGTTTGCAGCAGAAAAATGCTTACAACAAGCTGCGCTGCACAGGAGAGCACCCCGCGGGCAGAGGGCTGCGCCAGAAGCCCCTTCAGCACCAATAACAGGGCAGCAGCCATCATAATAAGGTGCAGCGGATACAGCTTGCGTATTTTTTGCAGAGAAAAGACCATGACAGACCGTAGCCCCGGTGCTGTGCGAGGACGGTCGTAATAGTTGCAGGTCATCAGAAAACCGGACAGCGCCACGAATACCGTAATCGCCCACGGCCCCAGCCACGGTGCCCCGCAATGGGAGAGCACCACGCTCAGAAATGCGACTGCCCGCAGCCCCTGTAAAGGTGAGATCAGCTTTTTGTCTGTCAAAGTATCCTCCGTTCTGCCGCAAAGCGCGTCAGCTGTGTTTTTGCAATGCGTTATAAGTATAAAAAAGGCGGCGCGTCCTGTCAAGAACACACCGCCTTTTTTGCGTGGCAGGGTGCGATTTTTGGGCGTCATAAATTCTTAACAAAGAAAAATTGCAAAACCCCTTGATTTTTCATGACAAGATGAGTACAATACACTTAGCACTCAGAGAAAAGGAGTGCTAAACCGCTGCGGAGCATGCACGAAGCCCCCGCAGGACGCAACAAAGTTTCAAATAAATTCAATATAATTGGAGGGCAAGAATTATGAAGATCATTCCTCTTGCAGACCGTGTTGTCATTAAGACTGTTGAGGTTGAGGAGACCACCAAGGGCGGTCTGATCCTGACCGGCAGTGCCAAGGAGAAGCCCCAGGTGGCGCAGGTCATCGCAGTGGGCCCCGGCGGCGTTGTGGATGGCAAGGAAGTCAAAATGACCGTCAAGGTCGGCGACAAGGTGCTCACCAGCAAGTATTCCGGCACCGAGGTCAAAGTGGATGGCGAGGAGTGCACCATCGTGCGCCAGAGCGACATCCTGGCCGTCGTGGAAGACTGAGCGGTTCCCCCTATTTCTGGAAAAATGCAGCTTTAAAAGGAGCGATGTATTATGGCAAAGCAGATCAAGCAGGGCGAGGACGCCCGCAAGGCACTGTGTGCCGGTATTGATACCCTGGCAAATACCGTCAAGATCACCCTGGGCCCCAAGGGCCGCAATGTGGTGCTGGGCAAAAAGTTCGGTGCCCCGGTCATCACCAACGATGGTGTGACCATTGCCAAGGAAATCGAGCTGAAGGACGAGTTCGAGAACATGGGTGCACAGCTGGTGCGTGAAGTGGCCACTAAGACCAACGACGCCGCAGGCGACGGCACCACCACCGCAACCGTGCTGGCACAGGCCATGGTCACCGAGGGCATGAAGAATGTCACCGCCGGTGCCAACCCCATGGACATCCGCCGCGGCATGAGCAAGGCCGTTGCCAAGGCTGTTGAGACCATCAAGGCTCACAGCCAGAAGGTGAAGGACAGCAACGATATCGCCCGCGTCGGCACCATTTCTGCCGGCGACCCGGAGATCGGCCGTCTGATCGCCGAGGCTATGGAAAAGGTCACCTCCGATGGCGTCATCACCATTGAGGAGAACAAGACCACCGCTGAGACCTACAACGAGATCGTGGAAGGCATGCAGTTCGACCGCGGTTACCTGACCCCGTATATGGTCACCGATACCGACAAGATGGAGGCTGCTCTGGACAACGCCGCCATCCTGATCACCGATAAGAAGATCAGCGTCATCCAGGATCTGGTCCCCCTGCTGGAGCAGGTGATGCAGAACGGCATGAAGCTGCTGATCGTGGCTGAGGACATTGAGGGCGAGGCTCTGTCCACCCTGATCGTCAACCGTCTGCGTGGCACCCTGAATGTGGTGGCTGTCAAGGCTCCCGGCTTCGGCGACCGCCGCAAGGAGATGCTGCAGGATATCGCCATCCTGACCGGCGGCACTGTGGTGTCCTCTGATCTGGGCTACGAGCTGAAGGACGCTACCGTCCAGATGCTGGGCCATGCCCGTCAGGTCAAGGTCACCAAGGAGAACACCACCATTGTGGGCGGTGCAGGCGACAAGGATGCCATTGCAGCTCGCATTGCACAGATCCGCAGCCAGATCGAGGCCGCTACCAGCGACTTCGACCGCGAGAAGCTGCAGGAGCGTCTGGCCAAGCTGGCCGGCGGTGTGGCTGTCATCAAGGTCGGTGCTGCTACCGAAGTTGAGATGAAGGACAAGAAGCTGCGCATCGAGGATGCCCTGAATGCAACCAAGGCTGCTGTGCAGGAAGGCGTCGTGGCCGGTGGCGGTACCGCTCCCATCAACGCCATCCCCGCTGTGCGTGAGCTGTGCGACAGCCTGGAAGGCGACGAGCGCACCGGTGCCAAGATCGTGCTGAAGGCTCTGGAGGCTCCTCTGCGCCAGATCGCAAAGAACGCCGGCCTGGAGGGCAGCGTCATCATCGACAAGATCATTTCTGCCAACAAGCCCAACTATGGCTTCGACGCGCAGAACGAGGTCTATGTGGATGACATGATCGCCGCCGGTATCGTCGACCCGACCAAGGTCACCCGCTCCGCTCTGGAGAACGCAGCATCCGTTGCTGAGATGGTGCTCACCACCGAGAGCCTGGTAGCAGATCTGCCGGAACCCCCGGCCCCTGCTGCACCTGCCGGTGATATGGGCGGTATGGGCGGCATGTACTAAGCCGCAAAAGCGCTCTTATAAAAGTGCCTTAGGGAGGCAGAACTTCTTCGGAGGTTCTGCCTCTCTTTTTGTATAGCCTGGGTCTCCGTTGCCCACGCTATGCCAAAGGGGGCGTGTCCATGTCCGGGCGGAGGGTGCTGGCGCTGTATGCGGCGTTGTTGTTCGGCTTTGCCGGAGTGCTGTGCAGGCTGTTTTATTTGGCGTCCCGCACGGATTATGCAGCCCGTGCGGCGGCACAGAGCACGGTCACGCTGGAACTGCCAGCCCGGCGCGGCGGCTTTTACGACTGCATAGGCCTGCCACTCACCGGGCTGGAAAAACGCTGGCTGGCTCTCTGCTTCCCGGGGCAGGAAAATTATACCCGCCTGTACGCCTGCACCGACACCGCCGGACAGGAACTGCTGTACCGCAGCCGCAGCCGGGCGGCTCCATTTCTCGTGGAGGTGGACCGGGACATGACGGCGCTGGGCATTCCATGCTATGCGGCGTCCCGGCGGTATGCAGCCGCACCGCTGTGCCCGCAGCTGCTGGGGTATCTGGACGGTGAGGGCCACGGTGCTGCCGGGCTGGAAAAAGCACTGGACGCGCTGCTCACCGGCAGCGGGGCACGGGACACCCTGCTGTGCCCGGTGACCGCGCAGGGCACCCTGCGCACCGGGGAGCAGGTGCAGCATCTGCAGGCGGACAGCGGAGCGGTGGGGGTCCGCCTGACCCTCTCCCGTTCTGTCCAGCGGGCGGCCGAGGCGGTGGCGGCGCAGACCATGACCACCGGCTGCATTCTGGTGCTGGACGTCCGCACGGCAGCCCTGCGGGCCTGCGTCAGTGTGCCGGGTTTTGACCCGGCTGACCCGGCGGCCAGTCTGGAAGCGCCGGACAGCCCCTTTTTAAACCGGGCCTTGCAGGCGTATGCGGTGGGGTCAGTGTTCAAGCCGGTGCTGGCAGCGGCTGCGCTGGAAGCCGGCCTTGCGCCGGAGTACGACTGCATCGGCGCGGTGGTGGTGGACGGGCAGATCTTCCGCTGCGCAGGCGGTGTGCCGCACGGCGAGGTGGACCTTTCGGCCGCATTGGCAAAGAGCTGCAACGGCTATTTTATCCGGTTGGGGCAGCAGCTGGGAGCACAGGCTCTTTTGCAGCAGGCGCAGGCGCTGGGCTTCGGGCGGAGCATCGGGCTGGCGGAGGGCCTTACCGCCCAGAGCGGAGCCCTGCCGGGAGCCGAGGAACTGGCCCAGAGCGGGCAGCTGGCCAATTTCAGCTTCGGGCAGGGCAGCCTGCTGGCAACGCCGCTGCAAGTGGCCGCCATGATGAACACCATCGCAAACGGCGGTGTTTACCGTGCGCCGTGCCTGCTGGACTGTGCGCTGGATGAAACATCCGGGGAAGAGCTGTCGGCCTTTGCCCGCCCGCAGGCAGAACGGGTGCTCACGGAGCAGACCGCAGCGGCTCTGTGCACCATGCTGGAGCAGACGGTGGCCGAGGGCACGGCACAGGATGCTTCCGGCCTGCCCGGCGGGGCAGCGGGCAAGACCGGTACCGCCCAGACCGGGCAGTTCACGGCCGAAGGGAAAGAGCGCAAGAACCTGTGGTTCGCAGGGTTTTACCCGGCCGAGGATCCGCAATACACCATCGTGGTCTTGCAGGACGGACAGACGCAGGCGGCGGTCTCCAGCGCGGCGGTGTTTGCACAGCTGTGCACGGCACTGCACTGGTTGGGATAAATGCGGAATTGTGCTTGCTTTTTTGCAGATGGTATGATACTATATAGTCGTATTTTTGCGTGGTTTTCCCATTCAATTTGAATAAAGGAGCGTTTCAATCCATGTCTGTTATCGAAATCGTTGGCGGCGCGATCCTGCTGGTCGCTTCGCTGGTCATCGTGTTCCTCACCCTCATGCAGCACACCCACGGCCAGGGCCTTTCCGGCGCCATCAACGGCAGTGCAGGCGGTGCCAACAACGCACGCCTGACCCCGGCTGACCAGATGTTGGCCAAGGTGACCCGCATTGCCGGTGTCGTCTTTTTCGTGGTGGCAATTCTGGCTTGCCTGTTCACCGGCCGTCTGGCAGGTTGATGCACCCCATGCAGCCCCGTGCTCTGACGGGGCTGCTTTTCTGTATAAAACCGACATAGTTGAGTGAAAAAAGTACGGGCAGCTGTCTTTTCGGGCTGCCGCAGCAGGGTGGGCAGCAATGCCCGGAACTGGCAGGGCTGCAGCCCGACGGAGGCCGCAGCCAGGAAGAGCAAGGAGAAAAATATTATGGCAATGCGCGATAAAATTGAGCACGCGATCCAGAATCAGCCGTGCACCGTGAAGGACCTCAAGTCAAAGTTCGGCGGGGACCGTGGCTCGGACCGCAAGGTGATGGAGGCCGTGGACCAGCTGGTGCACGAGGCTGTGATCTGCCAGCGGCAGGGCGTTTTCTTTACGGTGCGTTCCGGCCGCGCCGACAAGGCCCTGCTGTGCAAGGTGGTCAAGCTGGGCAAGAACTTTGCTTTTGTCATGCTGGAGGACGGCACCAGCGATATCTTCATCCCGGGCCGCTTCACCCGCGGCGCCATGCCCGGTGACAAGGTGCTGGTGGAAAAGTTTGAGCATCCCCGTGTGGAGGGCAGCGACGAGGGCGAGATCCTGGCCGTGCTGGAAGAAAAGAACGATCTGGTGGGCACCGTCCGCCGTGTGGAGGGCATGCTGAAGTTCGTGCCCGATGACTGCCCCGCCATCTCCATGCGGATGATGCGCGACTGCGAGGGCGGTGCCAAGGACGGCGACAAAGTGGCTGTGGAGATCCTGCAGCGCGGCAACCGGCAGGAAGATCACCGCGTGGGCGTGGCCATGCGCTTTGGCAGCTCCGACGAGGCCAAGCGCTGCGCCAAGGCTCTGCTCTATGCGCAGGACATCCGCAGCCGTTTCCCGGATAAGGTCCGCGAAGAGGCCAAGAAGCTGGAAAACGCCGAGGTGACCGAGGCCGACTGTGAGGGCCGCATGGATCTGCGCGCTCTGCCCATCTTCACCATCGACAGTGCTGAGACCAAGGACATCGACGACGCCATCAGCCTGACCAAGACGCCGGAGGGCGGCTTTGAGCTGGGCGTGCATATTGCGGATGTGTCTCACTACGTCAAGCCCGGCAGTGAGCTGGACAACGAAGCCTTTCACCGTGCCACCAGCGTGTACTATGCCGACCAGGTGGTGCCCATGCTGCCCAAGCAGCTGTCCAACGGCATCTGCAGCCTGAACGAGGGCGTGCTGCGCCTGGCGTTCTCCTGCCTGATGCGTCTGGACAAGGACGGCAACCTGACCGACTACCGCTTTGTCAAGTCGGTCATCCGCAGCCGTGTCAAGGGCGTGTACTCCGAGATCAACGCCCTGCTGGCCGGCAGTGCCGACGACGAGCTCAAGGGCAAGTACCACGAGGTTCTGGCTCAGCTGCCCGCCATGAAGGAGCTGTACGGCCACCGTGCCCGCCTGCGCAAGGAGCGCGGATGCATGGACATCGAGAGCGGTGAAGTCAAGCTGATCCTCGACGAAAATGGCCACTGCATCGACGTGAAGAAGCGCACCTCCGGCGAGAGCGAAGCCATGATCGAGGAGTTCATGTTGCTGGCCAACCAGTGCGCTGCCCACTTTGCCCGGGTCAAGCAGATCCCCTTTGTGTACCGCGTGCACGAGGAGCCCAACGCCGAAAAGCTGGAGCGTCTGCATGCTCTGCTGCAGGCCTGCGGCATCAACGACCACTTTGCCAAGGAGGTGCCCACCCCCAAGGAGCTGAGCGCCATTCTGGAGGGCGTGCGCGGCGGCCCGTATGAGCAGATCATCAACACCGGTATGCTGCGCTGCATGTCCAAGGCTCTGTACGAGGAAAAGCCCAAGGGTCACTACGGTCTGGTGCTGCAGGACTATGCCCACTTTCCCAGCCCCATCCGCCGCTATCCGGACCTGGCCATCCACCGCATCATGACCGAGCAGCTCAAGGGCACCGACAAGGACACCATGATCCTGCGCTATACCGATTTTGCGGAGCGGGCCAGCAAGCAGGCCAGCGAGCGCGAGGTCATCGCCATGCAGATCGAGCGCAAGGCTGAGGACTGCTACAAGGCCGAGTATGCCCGCCGCCATCTGGGCGAGAGCTACGAGGGCCGCATTTCCGGCGTGACCCAGCGCGGCCTGTTCATTGAACTGGAGAACGGCGTGGAGGGCTTTGTACCGGCTTCCAGCCTGACCCCCTCCGGCACGATGCTCACCGAGGGCGTGCGCCTGTCCGACCCCGTCTCCGGCAGGAACTGGAGCCTGGGCGATACCATGATGATCACCATCGTGCGTTCCGACGTCAATCTGGGCAAGATTGACTTTGAGGTGGCCCAGCCCACCGCAAAATAAAACAAACGCCTGCAAAAGCGGAATGACAGCGGTCATTCCGCTTTTTTGTCACAATTTGTACGCATTTCCAACAAAACGGGACAGTTGTCTAAATTTTATACAGGGGGCAGAGTTTGTTTGTTGTTCTGCGGGCCAAGGCAGGGTATACTGTTGCCATAGAGAGCAGCATTGAACTGCTGTAAGTAAGAAAAACAGCGAAGCAAGGAGGCTTTTCCATGTACTATTCCAGTGGCAACTACGAAGCATTTGCACGTCCCAAAAAGCCGGAGGGCGTTGATCATAAATCCGCATATATCGTCGGTTCCGGCCTGGCAGCCCTGACCGCAGCCTGTTATCTGGTGCGTGACGGCCAGATGAAGGGCGAGCATGTCCATGTGTTCGAGAAGGAGGCCCTGCCCGGCGGTGCCTGCGACGGCTACAAGTACAGCATCGGCTACGTCATGCGCGGCGGCCGTGAGATGGACAACCATTTTGAGGTCATGTGGGACCTGCTGCACTCCATCCCTTCGCTGGAGACCGAGGGTGCCAGCGTGCTGGATGAGTATTACTGGCTGAACAAGGAGGACCCCAACTTCTCCCTTTGCCGTGCTACCGTGGAGCAGGGCAAGGACGCCCACACCGACGGCAAGTTCGGCCTGTCCGACAAGGGCGCTATGGAGATCATGAAGCTGTTCTTCACCCCGGATGAGCAGCTGCAGGACAAGAAGATCACCGACTTCTTTGACGATGAGGTGCTGAATTCCAACTTCTGGCTGTACTGGCGCACCATGTTTGCCTTTGAGAACTGGCACAGCGCACTGGAAATGAAGCTGTATATCAAGCGCTATATCCACCACATCGGCGGCCTGCCGGACTTTACCGCCCTGCGCTTCACCCGCTACAACCAGTATGAGTCCATCATCCTGCCCATGATCGAGTACCTGAAGGGCTTTGGCGTGCAGTTCCACTACGACACCAAGGTCACGGACGTCAAGTTCGACATTCAGGGCAGCCGCAAGATGGCAAGCTCGGTCACCGTGGAGCACGCAGGCGAGGTGTCCAACATCGACCTGACCGAGAACGATCTGCTGTTCATCACCAACGGCGGCTGCGTCGAGAGCTGCACTGTGGGTGCCCAGGACAAGGCAGCCGGTTTCGACCCCACCATCAAGCCGGGCAACGGCTGGGATCTGTGGAAGAAGATCGCCGCACAGGACCCGTCCTTCGGCCACCCCGAAAAGTTCTGCTCGGATCCAGAGCTGTCCAACTGGGAGAGCGCCACCATCACCACCCTGGATGACAAGATTCCGCAGTATATCCAGAAGATCTGCAAGCGCGATCCCTTCAGCGGTCACACCGTCACCGGCGGCATCGTTACAGTCAAGGACTCCAGCTGGCTGCTCAGCTGGACGCTGAACCGTCAGCAGCAGTTCCGCGATCAACCCAAGGATCAGCTGTGTGTCTGGGTCTACGGCCTGTTCAGCGACAAGCCCGGCGATTATGTCAAAAAGCCCATGCGCGACTGCACCGGCAAGGAGATCTGCATGGAGTGGCTGTACCACATCGGCGTGCCCACCGACCAGATCGAAGAGCTGGCGGAGCACAGCGCCAACACCGTGCCGGTGATGATGCCCTATATTGACGCTTTCTTCATGCCCCGTGCCATGGGCGACCGCCCCGACATCGTGCCGGAGGGCGCTGTGAACTTTGCCTTCCTGGGCCAGTTTGCGGAGACCAAGCGCGATACCATTTTCACCACCGAGTACTCCATGCGCACCGGTATGGAGGCCGTGTACACCCTGCTGAACGTGGACCGCGGTGTGCCCGAGGTCTGGGGCAGCACCTACGACGTGCGTGACCTGCTGAATGCAACGGTCAAGCTGCGTGACGGCAAGAAGATCACCGACATGGACCTGCCGCTCATCCCGCGTCTGGCCCTGAAGGAAGCTCTGAAGAAAATCGAGGGCACCGACCTTGAGAAGATCCTCAAGGAATACAACGCCATTTAAGGCCCCCTTTCTCCGGCCTTTTTAAACGGATGGGAACGCCCCTGTATGCTGGGACAGCTGCAGGGGCGTTCCCTTTTTTGTACGGCGATGATGCGCAATGCAAGAAAAACGGCTGATATGTGAAAGAAAATTGAACAAAACGGCATGTTTTGTCTTGCTCTTGGCGCGGTTCTGTGTTATGCTTGAACCAGTCAGGGGCAGGGGAGAGCCTGCCTCATCAAATGCCAGAAAAAGAGGAGGTCGTTTTCCCGTGAAACATCTTATCTCCCGCCGCAATTTCCTGAAGGCCGCCGGTGTCACCACCGCTGCCGCCGCCATGGCTGTCGGGGCCCCGGCTGCGTCTGCCTGCTGGACCGGTGAAAAATCCGAGGTCACCATCCTGTACACCAACGACGTGCACACTTACATCGACAAGCAGGCCCCGGAGCTCACCTATGCGGCCATTGCCGCCCTGAAGCAGAGCTATCAGAACGCAGGCAAAAAGGTCCTGCTGGTGGACGCCGGTGACCATGTGCAGGGCACCGCTTACGGCTCCATGGACGAGGGCGCTTCCATCATTGAGTTGATGAACGCCGCCGGTTACGATGCTGCCACCCCCGGCAACCATGAGTTCGACTATGGCATGGACCGTGCCAAAGAGCTCATGCGGGATGCCGACTTCCCGTACCTGTCCTGCAACTGGGTGGACCTGCGCACCAATCTGCGGGTGCTGCCGGAAATCAAGGTGTTCGTGCGCGGTGGTGTGCGCATTGCCTTTGTGGGCATCACCACGCCCGAGACGTTTACCAAGTCCACCCCGGCCTACTTCATGAACAAGGCCCAGACCAAGTACATCTACGACATCCTGGGCGGCGAGGACGGCCAGAAGCTCTACAGCGCCGTGCAGAAGGCCGTTGACAAGGCGAAGTGCCTGGCCGATGTGGTCATCGGCTTGGGCCACTTGGGCGTGGACCCCTCGTCCTCTCCTTGGACCAGCGAGGAGGTCATTGCCCACACCACTGGTTTTGATGCCTTCATCGACGGCCACTCCCACACGGTGATGGAGAATAAGCAGGTGGCGGACGCTTCCGGCAGACTGGTCACCCTGACCCAGACCGGCTCCTACTTTGCCAACGTGGGCGAGATGACCATTGCCCCGGACGGCACCATCTCCACCCGGCTGGTGTCCACCTACGACCAGGAGGATCCTGCTGTGGCAGCAGAGCAGGCCGCATGGGTCAACACAGTGGATGACATGCTGGGCGAGAAGATCGCCGTGGCCGATACCAAGTTTTACATCACCGACCCTGCTACCGGCAAACGCCGCATCCGCTCCGGCGAGACCAACCTGGGCGACTTTGTGGCCGACGGCATCTACACCTACTTCAATGAGGTGGAGCAGCTGCACTGTGACATCGCCATCATGAACGGCGGCGGCATCCGCTCGGACGAGGACGCCGGGTACTGGACCTTCAAGACCTGCAAGCAGGTCAGCCCCTTTGGCAACGTGGCCTGCCTGATGTCGGTGACCGGCAAGCAGATCCAGGACGCACTGGAGTTTGCAGCCCGCTTTGCCGGTGCAGAGGGCAAGGAGAACGGCGGCTTCCTGCAGGTGGCCGGTGCGACCTATGAGATCCACACCGACATCCCCAACACCGTGCAGACCGACGACAAGAACGTCTGGATCGGCAGTGCTACCGGCACGCCTCGTGTGCAGAACGTGAAGATCTACGACCGCGCGAACGGTACTTATGTGCCGCTGGACGAGAACAAGACCTACGCGCTGGCCGGTATGAACTACACCCTGCGCAATCTGGGCGATGGCTTTGCCATGTTTGACGGTGCTGAGCTCATCAAGGACTATGTGTCGGAAGATTACCTTGTCATGTCCACCTACGCCATGACCTTTGGCGGTGTGGACGCAGAGGGTCTGCCGCACCTTTCCAGCGCCAACAGTGTGCTGGCAGAGTACCCCGGCTACCTGCTGGACTACGAGAATCCCTACGGTGCAGGCCGCATCAGCATCCTGTAAGATGATTCAGCCCGCTGGCTGACAAACGAAAAAAGCACCCGCACTGCATCTCCCAAGAAAAGGGAATGCGGTGCGGGTGTTTGATTTGCCCAAAGACCTTTGGTACAGTGCGGTGTGTTCACTGCGTGAAATCGGCAGAAAACAAAACAGAAAAGCCACCCGATTGTTCATCGGATGGCTTTGTTCTGGTTGGGGATGAGAGAATCGAACTCCCACAAGTAGAGTCAGAGTCTACCGCACTACCACTATGCAAATCCCCAATATTTTGTTTGCGTCTTGCGGGGTGAGCCGCTCAACGTGTGCTATTATACCCGCAAATGCGGTGCTTGTCAAGCCTGTTTTTGAAAAAAGTTGCACTTTTTTGGCAACCAACGCAGCAGCGCAAAAGTTTTCTGCACTCAAACGACAAACCCGCCCACAGAAGGACAGAAGAGTCCGGTCCGTGGGCGGGTTGCGTTTATTCGGGCTTACTGCTCCAGAAATCGGCCAGAGCGGTTTCCAGTGCGGCAGGGCCGGGCAGATACTGCAGGTGCTTCCAGTGGAGTGGGAACAGCCGCTGATAGTCCGGCTTTGCAAAGCGGTCGTCCAGAAGCAGCACCACGCCCTTGTCCTCCGGGGTGCGGATGACCCGTCCGGCGGCCTGCAGGACCTTGTTCATGCCGGGATAGCGGTAGGCGTAATCGAACCCGGCCCCGTTCTGGGCGTCGTAGTAGCGGCGCAGCATCTCCTGCCGGGGGTTCACCTGCGGCAGACCCACGCCCACGATGGCACAGCCGATGAGCCGGTCGCCGGCAAGGTCTACGCCCTCGCCAAAGATGCCGCCCATGACTGCAAAGCCCAGCAGGGTATGGGCAGGGTCTGGCTCAAATCGTGCCAGAAAAGCGGCGCGGGCGGCGTCATCCAACCCGCTTTCCTGCACAAGGGTCTGGATCTCCGGATAGCGGGCGGCAAAGTCCTCCTGCACCTGCCGCAGATAGGCGTAACTGGGAAAGAACGCCAGATAGTTGCCCACCCGGCTCTGCGCCAGCCGGGCCAGTGCATCCGACACGCTCTGTACGCTGCGCTCCCGGTCACGGTAGCGGGTGGAGATGCCTGGCAGGCAGAACAGCCCAAGGTTCCCGGCGGGGAACGGGCTTTCCAGCGCCACAGCCCGGGCGTCGGCACAGCCCAGCACGCTGCGGTAGTAGGCGGGCGGGGTGAGGGTGGCGCTGAACAGCGTGGCACTGCGCCCAGTGGAAAGGCTGGCATCCACAAAGGGGGCCGGGTCCAGACAGAGCAGCTGCAATTCCAGCTCGCTGCCGCGGGCGGTGAGCTGGGTCACAAAGTGGCTGTCGTACCGTTCGGCAGCCCGCACCAGATCCTGTACCGCAAAATAAAGCTCCAGCATCTGCGGGTGGGCGTCGGCTTCCGGGTTGTCTTCCAGCCAGGCCTGCAAAGGGGCCTGCACCGTCCGCAGGGGTGTCAGCAGTGCGGCGGGCAGCTCCTGCAAAAACACCGTGCCGTCCTGCGCATACAACGGCTCCGGCAGGGCAAACGCCGGGGCATCCGGTTCCGGCAGAAGGCTGGTCTGGGCCGGTTCGCCGGGGGCGTCCTCCGCGTGCCTGCGGGGTGCCAGACGCACACAGGCCTGCCGCGCCTCCCGCATGGCCTTGTCGGCTTTGGTCAGGGCGGTTTTCAGGGCACTTTTGCCCTTGCCAAGCGTGCGTTTTGCGTCGGTCAGGCTGCTCTTGCAGAAGCGGGCCGAGTACATGGCGCGGGCGCGGTCGGGCAGATTGTGTGCCTCGTCGATCAGGAACAACCAGTCGCCGGAGGTGTCGAAGAATCGCTTCAGGTGCACCACCGGGTCAAACAAATAGTTGTAGTCCCCGATCACAACATCGCACCATTCGCTCAGGTCCAGCCCCAGCTCAAAGGGACACACGGTGAACTGTCGGGCGGTGTCGGCCAGTGCGGCACGGCTGAATTGGCCGCTGCCGTCCAGCAGTGCGGCCAGCGCATTCTTGATGCGGTCGTAGTAGCCGTTTGCATAGGGGCACACCTCCGGCAGGCAGGCCGGATGGCCCTCGGCGTCCGGGTGCAGGCAGGCTTTTTCCTTGGCGGTCAGGGTCACACTGCGCAGGGCAAGGTCGGGCTGTACGGCCCGCAGGCGGGCAATGGCATCCTCGGCGGCGGCCTGTGTGGTGTTGCGGGCGGTGAGGTAAAACAGCTTCTCCCCGCAGCCGCTCCCCATGGCTTTCAGGGCAGGGAAGAGCGCACTCATGGTCTTGCCGATGCCGGTGGGGGCTTGACAGAACAGCCGTGTGCCTTTTTTGGAGGGGGCGGCGGTGCAGGCCCGCCAGACCTCGCCCGCCAGTGCCCGCTGCCCGGGGCGGTAGGCTTCAAACGGGAACCGCATGGCGGTCAGGCTGCCGCTGCGGGTTTCCTGCCATGCAAGCTGACGCTGTGCCCAGGGCAGATACCGGTGCAGGAGTTTGTGCAGGAATTGCTCCAGCTCCTGCCGGGAAAAGTGCCGTACAAAGCGGAGGATCCGGTCGGTGTCGATCTGATAATAGGTCAGCCGCACATCCACGGCGGACAGGCTTTCCTGTGCGCTGTAGATGGCTCCGTACACCATGCCCTGCGCCCAGTGGCAGGGGTTCATGTCCTCGCAGATCTCTTCCTCGGGCACCGCGGTGGTCTTGATCTCGTCAATGGTCACAACGCCGGTTTCGTTGGTAAAAATGCCGTCGGCCCGGCCCTCCAGCGTAAAGCGGATGCCGTCGACCGTATAATCGGCGCAGAGGGGCACCTCGGCGGCGTAACCCTCCCCGGCGGCCTTCTGCAGCCTGCGGTGGATGCGGGCACCTTCCAGTGCGCGGTCAAAACCGGCAAACCGGCTGTCGATGCTGCCGCTGCGCAGCAGAAACTCCACCAGCTGCCGGATGGGCAGACGGATGTCGGACATGATTTCACTTCCCTTATCATAAAGAACTCAGCAGTCGGGTGACGGCGCTTCCAGCCCGAACAGCTCCGCGCACCGGGCGGCAGCTTCGTCCACCTGGGCGAAGTCCACGGTGGTACGGTAATAAGTCTCCAGCTCGTCGTGGCAGCTCTTGGCCTGTGCCATCAGGGCGGTGGCCTGCTCCAGCAGTTCGGCGGCCGCCCGCTCGTTGAACCGCAGCCGGGCGCGGTAGCCCGCCAGATTTTCCCGGTCAAGGAACCGGGTGCACCGCACGGCCTGCATGCCGGGCAGCTGCACCGGGTGCCACCGGTTGTCGGTGAGGAAGGCCAGCCGCAGCTCCGGGATCAGGATGTGGTCGATCTTATCCTCCGGGTGCATGGCGCAGGGGCAGGTGATGATGTGATAGCCCCGGGCCAGTGCCTCGGCACGGATCAGCTCCAGCAGCAGGCGCGACACGGCACCGTATTCGTCCCGGAACACGATGAACCGGTCGGCCAGCGCCTGCGCGGTGTGCTGGTAGAACACCTCACCCTTTGGGGTCACGGCCGAGAGCAGCCGCAGCTCTTCGCGGGCGGTGTTCTCGGTGCGGGGCAGCAGCCGGGTACACAATCGCTTGACGTAGCGGCGCACTTTTTCAAAGTTGGCGCTGCAGGCCTCGGCCCGGCGGCTGTCCAGCAGCAGGCTCCCGGCAGAAGCGACATACCGCGCAGCCCGCGCCCGCAGCGCAGCGTTGCGGGCAAACAGCGCCTTGACCTCTTCAGCATGGGGGCGCAGGGCGTCGGCCTGAATGGTATGGTACAGGCTCAGAACTACCTCGTCGGCACCGGGCGCATCCGGCTCTATGGTGTGGGGCGCGGTGGCATCTACGATGGCCCGGCGCTGCCGAACAAAGATCACGCCGTCAAAGCTGTCAGGGTCGCTGGCGCAGTGGATGCACTCCACCGGTTCACCCTGCTGGATGGCCCGGCGGGCCAGCTGCTTCATCAGGGTGGACTTGCCGCAGCCCGGCCCGCTTTTGATCAGCACCATCTGCATGCCGGGCTCCCGGCGCAGCGGCTCAAAATAGCCCTTGAACCCGGCGGGGGTGGTGGCCCCCAGAAAGAAATCGACCCGGTCAAACGAAACACGCTGCATAAAAAACACCTCGCTTTTGCTTTAGAGTATGCAAAAAAGAGGCGTGGGGTGAATGAAAATGAAACCCTCTCAGTCATCACTGCGCGATGCCAGCTCTCCCGAAGAGCGAGCTTTTCGCCATCTGGCTGTTACGCTGCCAAAACCTCCCCCCTTCGGGGGAGGTGGATGCGAACGAAGTGAGCAGACGGAGAGGATGATTCATTCATAGGTATGCTCACACACTTCGTGGATCTTGTCCCGCAGCGCCACAAAGTCGGCAAAGGCATTGGGCTTGTTCTGCGGGCCGCGCAGCAGGGCGGCCGGGTGGAAGGTGCCCATGAACAGGATGCCGTTCTTCTCCATGAACTGCCCGTGCTCCTTGGTCACCGAAAAGTCGGAACGGATCATCCGCTGGGCGGCGATGCGGCCCAGGCACACCACGATCTTGGGCCGCAGCAGGCGGAACTGCTCCCGCAGCCAGGGCATGCAGGCCTCGCTCTCGGCGGGCAGAGGGTCACGGTTCTGGGGCGGGCGGCACTTGACGATGTTGGCAATGTAGCAGTTCTTTTCCCGGTCCAGGTCGATGGCAAACAGATACTTGTCCAGCAGCTGACCGCTGCGGCCCACAAAGGGCAGGCCCTGCTCGTCCTCGCTCTGGCCGGGGCCCTCGCCCACAAACAGCACTTCGGCGTCCGGCACGCCCTGCCCGAACACCACATTCGTGCGGGTCTTGCACAGCTCACAGCGGCTGCAGGCAAGGCAGTCGGCTTTCAGCGTTTCCCAATCCATGGCGGTTCGATCTCCTTCTGAAACAGTATGATATTTTATTCACAATTCGAAACCTGTTTTCTCTTAAATATTAGCACAAAAACACGATTTTGTCTTGAACTTTTTGCCCGGTGTGTTAGAATAAAGAAGAAAGGCATTCTTGTGTCCAACAGACACGGGGTGTGAATTTTGGAAAGTAAATTCGGAGGTAATCACAATGGCTGATATGTTTGCACCGCTGGTAGCACAGCTGAAGGCAAATCCCAAGACGATCGTTTTCACCGAGGGCAATGACCCCCGCATCCTGGAGGCAGCAAGCAAGCTGCTGGCCGAGGGCGTGCTGAAGGTCGTCATGGTGGGCAACGAGGCAGAGTGCAAGGCTGCTGCCGCCGCCGGTAACTTTGATATTTCCGCTGCTGAGATCATTGACCCCGAGAACTACGCCGGTTTTGACGAGATGGTCAACACCATGGTGGAGCTGCGCAAGGGCAAGCAGACCGCTGAGGAGTGCACCGCTCTGCTGAAGAAGTCCAACTACTTCGGCACCATGCTGGTCAAGATGGGCAAGGCTGACTGCCTGCTGGGCGGCGCTACCTACTCCACCGCTGACACCATCCGTCCCGCTCTGCAGCTGGTCAAGACCAAGAAGGGCGCACATCTGGTGAGCTCCTGCTTCATCCTGGACCGCGACTGCGGCGAAGAGGGCCTGAAGCGCATTGCCATGGGCGACTGCGC
>CECA01060994.1_pt1 | contig 17090 bp, 12 predicted proteins | sample 557351 | NCBI WGS metagenome assembly CECA01 (sample SAMEA3182051, study PRJEB8094) | gut metagenome | biome: human; feature: gut; material: Stool; isolation source: human stools | place: Canada | collected 2012-03-07 | reverse complement strand
TTGGGGGCTTCTTTCAAGAAGCCCCCAACGTTTCTCCAACGCCTCCCGTACACTTCAGCAGGCGCAAAAAATCCGGTGCAGTATTTACAAGGGGGTGGGAAAGTGGTATACTATAGGAGAAACGGCACGGTGCCGGACGGAGAAAAGAGGGGAAGAAACCATGAACATAAAGGGAAATCGGCTGTGCGCCGCTTACGTCAACGACGGCGGCGAGGCGGGCATACGGCGCGTTTACGATGACGCAACGCGCGCGCAGACGGAGGGGCTGTTTGACAGTATCCCCGGCGTATTTACGGCGGAGGACATCCGCGCGGGGAAGATACGGGACGCGCAGGTGCTGTTCTCAACATGGGGCATGCCGGTTCTGACGAGGGAGCAGTGGGCAGACGCGGCGCCCAAGCTGGAAGCCGTATTCTACGGCGCAGGCAGTGTCCGGTACTTTGCAGAGCCGCTCCTGTCCGGCGGCGTCCGCGTGTTCAGTGCATGGCAGGCAAACGGGATACCCGTGACCGAGTTCACGGTGGCGCAGATCATACTGGCAAACAAAGGATTTTACGGCGCGGCGCGGCTGTGCAGCAGGTCGCGCGCAGACCGACAGGCGGCGGAACGGTATTTCCGCTCCTTCCGGGGCAACTACGACACGCCGGTGGGACTGATCGGGTTGGGCGCCATCGGCGCGGGCGTTGCCCGGCGCCTGGTGCAGGACTATCGCCTGACCGTGTACGCCTACGATCCCTTCTGCACGCAGGAGCGCGCGGCGGAGCTGGGCGTCCGGCTGGCAGATCCGGAGGAAATATTCTCCACCTGCCTGACTGTTTCCAACCACACCGCCAATATCCCCGCGACACGCGGAATGCTGAACTATGCCCTCTTTTCCCGTATGCTGCCCAACGCAACCTTCATCAATACGGGACGCGGAGCGCAGGTAGTGGAGGAGGATCTCGTCCGCGCCCTGCGCGAGGAGCCGGGGCGCACCGCTGTGCTGGACGTGACCGATCCGGAGCCGTCCCCGGAGGGACACCCGTTTTACGGGATGGACAACGTGATCCTGACGCCGCACATCGCCGGGAGCGCCGGCGCGGAGTGCTTCCGCATGGGCGCGTGGATGCTGGACGAGGCACGCCGCTGGCTGTCCGGCGAGCCGCTGCGCTATGAGGTGACAGAGAAAATGCTGGCAACCATGGCGTAAAACGCCGCCGGACGGTACGCGTACCGCCGACTGCCTGCGCACCGCAGGCAAAACGAGGTGCCCTGTGTTTTCTTTTGTTGCGTTTCCGACACTTTCACGGATGTTGTCGGAAACACATCGCTTTTTGAAAAACTGTTTGTTGACTTTCCGACACTGTGTTGCTATAATTATATACATCCGATATGTCTTGCGGGCGTCCGTGCCTGTTTCACCGCGCGGAGAATGAGCAGAGCCTCCCGTAGGCATCATAGGTAGCGGAGGATTGTATATGGCATTTTTGTCTTTGCATAACGTAAAAAAAGAGTATCACACCGGCACTGTCACCGTGCACGCCCTGGAGGACGTTTCCTTTGACGCGAACGAGGGGGAGTTTGTCGTCATCCTCGGCGCATCGGGTGCCGGCAAGACCACACTTCTGAACCTGCTCGGCGGTATGGATACGGCGACAGCCGGCAGGATTGAGCTTGGCGGAGAAAACATCGCCGCTTTTCATAAGCGGGAGCTGACCGAGTTCCGGCGCCGCGAGGTGGGCTTCGTGTTTCAGTTCTACAACCTGATGCCCAACCTCACCGCCCTTGAGAATGTGGAGATTGCCGTTGAGATCTGCGAGAATCACCTGGATCCGAAAAGCGTGCTTGAATCGGTGGGACTGGCGGACAGACTGAACAATTTTCCCGCAGAGCTTTCCGGCGGCGAACAGCAGCGCGTTTCGATCGCCCGCGCCGTTGCGAAAAACCCGAAGCTGATCCTTTGCGATGAGCCGACCGGCGCGCTGGACTACGTCACGGGCAAGAAAATTCTGAAGCTGCTGTACTCCCTGTCCCGCGAGCAGGGAAAGCTGGTGATCGTGGTCACGCATAACGCCGCGCTGAAGGACATGGCGGATAAGGTAATCCGGATCCGGAGCGGCAGGATTGAGTGTGTGGAAACAAATGCGCATCCTGTTCCGGTGGAGGGAATCGAGTGGTGAAAACCTATTTCAAAACCGTCCGGAGAATGTTCCGGCATCACCTCATCCGCCTGTTTTCGCTCATCGGGATTATCCTGATCTCCGTCGGCTTCATATCCGGCATCGGCTCACCCACCGATATGATCCGGGACAGCATGGAGAATTACTACCGGAATCAAAATGTCAGCGACTTTATCGTCAAAAGCAAAACCGGCAGCTTTTCGGAGGAGCAGATTGCCGCTGTCAGGTCACGCTATGGCGAAAAGCACGTGAACACCGGGATGTCACTGGATATTCAGACAGGCGAAAAGCGCTCCCTGCGCCTGTACTTTCTGGATTTTGACGCGTGGAGCATCAATGTTCCGGAGCTGGTTGACGGAGAAAAAGTGACCGGGGACGGCAAAAACCTCGTTTACGCGGAGGCAGCCGACAATGTAATCAAGGGGTACTCAATCGGCGAAGAGGTGGAGATCGACCTGGGCGCGGCGTTGAAACTGCCGATGGAATACAAAATCACCGTGACCGTACAGGGGATTGTCCGGAGCCCGCTGACCTTCGGCAAAGACGGCGAACCGAGCTATAACAATCCGGAGGGCACCGAAATACCAGACAACATGGGGGAGATCGGCAAGCTGGATCTTCTGGATAACATCCTGTACTGCCCGATGTCCGTCCTGCCCGTGCCGGTCAAGGGCGACCTGTATATCACGGCGCAGGACAGAGCGCTTTTCGACAGCTTTTCGGACGATTACAAGGCGTACGTGGAGGAGGAAAAGACCGCCCTCGCCGGACTTCTCGGCGATGACATCGAGGTCATCACGCTGTACGACAATTACAGCTTCAAATCCATCCTGTCCAGCGCGGACAAGGTGCGCGGCATCGGCGATATTCTGATGTTCATTTTCATTGCCGTCACCCTGCTGGTTGTCCTCTCGTCGATGATGCGGCTGATGGAGGAGGAACGCGCGCAGATCGCCTGCCTGAAAACACTGGGCTACTCCTCCTTCAGCGCTGTCATGCGGTATGTTCTGTTTGCGCTGGTCGCGCTGGTTGCGGGCGGCGGAGGCGGATTCTTCGTCGGTGACGGTGTCTCCTGGCTGATGTGCTACGTGTTCGGGTACAGCTACGATATGCCGCCGATCTCGGTCGTGGTGAATCCGGGCTATTACTTCCTGTCCATCGGTGCGATCCTCGCCGTGACCGTGACCGCCGTCTTTGCCCTCGGGATGCGCATGACGGGCGACACCCCCGCCAACCTGCTGAGGCCCAAACCGCCGAAGAAGGGCAAGCGGGTTCTGCTGGAGAATATTCCGTTTATCTGGAATCGGCTGGCGTTCCGGTACAAATCGTCTCTGCGCAACGTCCTGCGCTACAAAATGCGGTTCTTCATGATGCTCGTGTCGGTCGCGGTCTCCGCCGGACTTGTTTTCGCCGGGCTTGCGCTTCTTGATATGTGCATCTTTGACGATTTCGGCTCCTCGGCTATCATCGGGATCGCAATCGTTGTCGTTGTGTTTGCGGGACTTCTGACCGCCGTCGTCATCAACACGCTGACAACCATCAATATCAGTGAGCGGAACCGGGAGATCGCAACCCTGATGGTGCTGGGGTATCACGACCGGGAAATCTGCGGCTATATCTACCGCGAGATCTATATCAGCACGTTCATCGGCATTCTGTTCGGCTACCCGGTCGGGATCGGGCTGGCGACGTTGGTCTTCAAAACCATCGGGTTCGGCACGGTCGGCGGGGTCAACTGGTTCATGTGGCTGCTTGTGCCGGTCATCGTGTTCGGTTTCACCCTGCTTGTCACGCTGTTGCTGAGACCGAAGATCGTAAAAACCAGGATGAACGAAAGCCTGAAAGCAGTCGAATAAAGGGCATCTCTGCGGCATCCCTGCCTATTCGCCGTGCGATGCATTTTCAGAGGCGCCCTGAAGGCAAAAGTGACCGCTCCCATCGGATGGGTGGAGGGCGATCGCTTTTGTGGTATGGTGCGGTATGCGTCCGGCTGTCTGCGGGCTATTCCCAGTCCGAATTCTCAATTTCCGCCGCCATGAGCCCCATTTTGAGAACCAGCTCAGAAAACTTTTTCGCGCTGACGGGAAAATCCTCCTCTATCCATGCGCCGAGCAGTCCGATAACGCCGCTGACGATAAAGACATACTCATACTTGGCGAGCCGTTCGCTGTTGGCTCTGGACAGGATGCGGTACTTTTCCAGCACCGCGTCGATCAGCCTGCGGTTGAACGCCCGGTTGTCGGATTGCAGAATCAGGATGCGGAACATCCGGCTGTTCTCCTCTATGTATGAGAAAAAGCGTTCCAGTATATCGACAAACTGCTTGTCCGTGGTGATCTCGGACGGCATATCCGACAGGACCGGAATCTGATCCATGACGTCGTTCTCAATGTCATGCCGCAGGGCTATGGTGTCCTCGTAGTACATATAGAAAGTGGAGCGGTTGACATCCGCGACCTTGCATACATCCGTGACAGAGATTTTTTCGGAAGGGTTGCTTTCCAGAAGCTCAAGATAAGCGTCCTTTATGAGCTTTTTGGTCATGCGGACGCGCCTGTTATCTGCCATTGTATGTGTTTTCCTCCATTCAAAAGCAGTGTCGGCGGAATACTGCCTGTTGATATTCCGACACTGTGTATGTACACCTTATTATAGCATACGGTTTCCGGTCTGTCAATATACGTAGCAAAGCGAGAGGGCGGGATGGCTCCCGCCTTGCCCGTGCGACCGGCAGGATGCCGGCAGACCGAAAAAATGCGCGGGTATATCTTGCAAACCGGTCGGAAACGTGCTATAATGAATCCGCAGGCGGAACCGTTGCCGGCGGGATGCGCCGAAGCCCGGTGCCCCTGATACGCAACCCGAATTAAGCGGAAAGGAATGTACCGATATGCCTACTTTCCAGAGCTCCCCCCTGAATCCTGCCATTTCGTGGCTGTTCCTCGGCTATTTTCTCGTCCTCTTTGCGGAACGGGTGCAGAGTCTTGCGCGCATCTGCCGCACATCCTTTGCGGCGCTGTACCGGACGGGCTTTGACGGCTTCGTCGATACGTTGACGGTTCTTTCGCTGGTCGCCACGGTGCTTCTTTTGGCGTTCGGCTGTAAGGGCTACTGGCAGTCCCTTGTCAATCCCGCCGTCATCCCGGATTATTCCATGCTGACGGTCACTGCCGGTGTCATGCTGGTATCGGGCATGATGCACACGGAATACACGGTCGCGCCGGTTCAGTTCGTTTCGTACGGTATGCTGATTATTGCCATGGTTCTGCGCACCGTGCAGACCGTGGCTGGCGCCGATCATCCCGGCATGTTCTGGTACTCGCTCGCCTTCCTGACGGTCTTCTCGATGGCAATCCCCGTCATGTATCGTGCGGAAATTGCCCATGCCACGCTCTTTCACGTGATAGAGGCGATTGTGGCGCTGGCGTTGGTCGCCTGCTTTACATGGATGCTGCGGGATCTGTTCCTGGGGCAGGGGCACGATCTTTTGCGCTGGGTTCCCATGCTGATTGCCGCGGTCGGGGATGCCGTGATCCTGGCGATGCGCTGGAAGGAAAACGTCAACACCTTTGTCCTGCTCTTCGTGATCCTGTCGGCGGTGGTATTTGCGGTTGGCAAGGTGCTGTTTGCGGCACAACTGCTGTGACCGCTGTCCAAATCGCTGACGGACGGTGCCGGGATTCTCGGCGCAAAGAAGTTTTTTGCAGTTGCAACTGTCGGTTGACATATTGAATGGTCCGGATTGGTTGTTCGCAACTTCCCAAAATGCTATACTATGAGCATAACAACGCAAGCAATGGGAGGATGAATATGATTTTTGCCGATAAGCTGATTTTGCTACGAAAGAAGGCAGGTTGGTCGCAGGAGGAGTTAGCCGAGCAAATGGACGTAACGCGACAATCTGTTTCAAAATGGGAGGGTGCGCAGTCTGTTCCCGACTTAGACAAAATGATACGTCTTTCCGAGCTGTTCGGAGTAAGTACGGATTATTTGCTGAAGGACGAAATGGAAGATGTCGAGCACATAGGTTCGTCCAAGGACACGCCGTCATTAAAGCGGGTATCCATGGAGGAAGCAAACGCGTTTCTTTCTGTAAAAGGCAGAACAGCCCAAACGATTGCGTATGCCGTTTTTTTGTGCATCCTGTCTCCGATAGCTCTTTTGATATTGGCTGCAATCAACCAAAGCACGGCAGGTGCTCTGAGCGAAGGAGTTGCTTGCGGAATCGGCATGATCGTTCTGATTGTTCTGGTTGCGATAGCCGCCGTACTGTTTGTATCAAGCGGCAGCCAAACCGCCCCCTTTGCCTATTTGGAAAAAGAGACCTTTGAAACCGAGTATGGCGTGAGTGGCATGGTTAAGGAACGCAAAGCGCAATACAAGGATTTGCACGCAAAAAACCAGATAGCGGGAACCTGCCTGTGTATTACTGCCCTGATTCCCCTCTTTGTCGGAGTACTCGTTGATGCCGATAACGACCTGTTCCTGATGGGTATGCTTTCGCTTTCATTTCTCATTGCGGGCGTAGGGGTGATGTGCTTTGTCAGGACGGGGATTATATGGGCGAGCTATGAGAAGCTTCTGCAGGAGGGCGAATACTCTGAAGAGAATAAGGGGAAAAGCTCATTTTCATCTGCTGTATATACGACATACTGGATACTTGCAACAGCGGTTTATCTGGGATACAGTCTGTCATCCAATAATTGGGGACGGAGCTGGATAATTTGGGTTGTTGCCGGGGTACTGTTCCGCGCTGTCGTTGCAATTACGGATGCTTTTGAGAAAAAATCAAAATGATATCAGAAGGGATTGGAGTAAACTTATGTACATTTACAAAACAGAAATTTTAACGGTCGGCACAAAATGGTTTTCGGACAAGGCAGATGCAGCAGATATTGCGATGCTGGATAAGCTGTTGAATGAGAGAGCCGCCGATGGCTGGGAGCTTGTCACATACGATTACATGGCAACGTCCGCTCAGATCAAGGGTGCCTTCGTTGTTACTTTCAGAAAAGAAAAGGCGTAACCGCAGGTTATACGGCAAGAGAGACAAGGGAACGAGAACAGCAAAAAGCCTTGAGAACCCAGTGTTTTCAAGGCTTTTTGCTGTGAAAATGCTCCGGATTGGAACAGGATTTGCCAATGTTTTTCTGCCGGAGTAGCAAATCCTTGTGTTCAGGTAACTTCTCGGATATACTTAAGGTATCTTCACTTCAGGATCAGAACCTTGACATTCGGCATTTCCGTATGTATGCGCGGAGCCGTTGTCATGACGTGACACAACGCATTCACCTTGATGGTATACGCCGTTGTTCCTGCTCTATCATCCCCATGAACATCCTCGGTACAGAATTCCATGCATGAAACCGTGCAATGAGAAAGCATATCCGATACAAATCTTTCCAAGTCAATCAAGCGACTATTTTCGACGCCAACAAAATCGTGTTGACCTATCCAAATGCCGTCATATATATCACAGCATTCATTACTGGTCGGATCGTCTGTAATTTCGTAGATCAGGCTATTCCCTGCCAAACAGTCAGGCAGATCCATTTTTTGCAGACAATACTGCGGTACATTTGAGCCTAAATTCAGTCCGAATCGATGTGTAATTGCTTTTGCCATCATGTCATATGCAATTTCCTGCAGTTCCCTTTTATTTTGTTTTTCGCAGAAAATAATCTTTCCGTAAATCAAGGTATTGGGCATATGGTTTCACCTCGTGTAATATCTGATTGAATCTTCCTTATACGCCGAGAAGGCGAAAATCGGCTCAAACGCAGCGTTACCGGATCCGGCGCGTCTCACCCCCGACAGGGGCTCCGGTTCGTGCGGAGGCGATCACGCGATCCACGACGGTGGGGGCTTCCACGGTGAAGAGGAAGTGTCGGTTCAGAATGCCGTTACGGGTCAGCACGTCCGCCCGGTCGGTCATCGAGACAGGCAGACTGTTGAAAACCTGATTGCGGTGTCCGGCACAGCGCAGGACGGGGAATTCCGCCCCGGTACGGTCGCGCAGGACAGCCTCTCCGCGGCGGCAGGCGGCGCAGGAGGCACCGGCTCCGCCGTCCGGCAGGTTCGGATCGGAGGAACCGGGGTACAGCTCCCGGATGACGCATTTTTCCAGCAGCATGAGGGGAATCCGTCCGTACACGACGGCAGAGGAGCCGGGAAAGCTCCGGCACAGGTCGCGCAGGCGCGGCAGAGTCAGCTCAGGCGACAGGATCACGCCGCAAAGCGGAAGTCCCGTGATTTCGCGGCACAGCAATGCCTGCATCCGTGCAGCGGCACGGTTGGTCACGTTCAGGCGCAGACAGCCGTACAGGCGGACATCTGTCTGCCCGGTCAGCCCCGCATCCGACAGCGCGTTGCGCACAAGCTCCCAGTGCCCCGGATTGCCGACAAGCAGGTCGCGCGCCCCCGCACGCAGGGCGGCAGTCAACGCATTCCGCACATCCCCCGCCTCGCGGTCGGGAATCACGGGCGGCAGGGCAACGCCGGACGCCCGCCCGGCATCCGTCCACGCCGCAAGGGGCAGAAGGCGAACCGAAAAAAAGTCCGCCGCCGCAGCGGTAATCTGCTCCGGACGTTCAAAAGAGGCGGTGTATACCGGTTCCGCGGATGCTCCGCCGTCCGGCACGGGCTCTGCGACGGATGCCGCCGCAATCACTCCGTCCAGCGCCTCCGGCGGCAGCCTGCCCGCTGACGGATCCGGCATCCGGGCGAGCCGCGCGTCGGTCAGCGCATCCAGCGCAGCCCGGCGCAGGGCGTTGAGATGTGCAGGCGGTACTGTCAGCCCGCCGTCAGACACAACCGTGCATCCCCCCGCCGACAGGCGGTACGGCGTGCCCCCCATGCGGGACAGCCGGCGCTCCGCCCCGGACGCAGTCAGCGCGGCGGTCGGCTCTGCGACGGCAGTCGGGATGTCCCCCGTTACGGTAACAGTTGCCGTCGCTGTTGCTGTTGCCGTTTCGGTTGCCGTTTCGGTTGCCGTTTCGGTTGCCGTTTCGGTTGCCGTTGCTGTTGCCGCCTCTGCTTCTGCTGCCGGGATCGTCCCGCTCCCCTGTCGGAACAGCGGCGCCGTCATGGTCAGCGCGGCAGGCTGTCCCGCGCACAGCGTCAGCGTAGCGCCGACCGGAAGCCAGCCGGGCGCACGCGCCGGATTCAGTCGGGCGGCGGCGGTTTTTTCGGCGTCTGCCGAGCGCGCCTTGTCCGCCTCGGAGCGCACACCCGTCATGCTGTGGTCAATGCGTCCCGTAAAATACCCGTCGGTGAAGCCGCCGCGCGAGAACAGGGCGGCGAGAAATCCGAGCTCCTCCCGGTCGGCGGCACGCCGTTCGTCCAGAAGGCGGCGGAATATGCCTGTAACACCGCCCACGTAGGCAGAACTTTTCATGCGTCCCTCAATCTTGAGTGACGCAACGCCCGCCCGGATCAGCTCCGGAATGTGCGCGGCAAGCGACAGATCCTTCAGGGAGAGCGGATAGCACGCACGCCCCCGCAGATCCCGGTAGGGCAGGCGGCAGGGCTGGGCGCATTCGCCCCGATTGCCCGAGCGCCCCCCGACCAGCGAGGAGAACAGGCATTGCCCGGAGTGGCATACGCACAGGGCGCCGTGCACGAATACCTCTACCTCCAGCGGACCGTCCGCCACCGCCGCGGCAAGGTCGCAAAGGCGCGTCTCCCGCGCGATGACAAAGCGGGAAAAGCCATGGGGGGCAAGCGCCCGTCCCATGGCGGCATTGTGTCCCGAAAGCTGGGTGCTGGCATGCAGGGGAAGCCCCGGCAGGGCGCGGCGGATGCAGGCGGCGGCGCCGAGGTCGGCTATAATCAGTCCGTCCACCCCTGCCGCCGCCGCGCCGTAAGCGGCGCGCACCGCGTCAGGCAACTCGCGGTCGTACACCAGCGTATTGAGCGTCAGGTACACCCGCCCGCCCCGCGCGTGGGCGTAGGTGACCGCCGCCTCCAACTCGCGGCTGTCGAAATTGTGCGCACTCATCCGCGCGTTGAAGGCGGAGCCGCCCAGATACACGGCATCTGCCCCGGCGCAGAATGCCGCCTCCAGTGCCTCCGGCGACCCTGCCGGAGCCAGCAGCTCGGGCAGGCGTGTCGGCGCGGAATCAGACCTCATCAAAGGAAAGCAGGTCGAACATTCCGCCTGTCTTGCGGCGCTCGCGGGATGCGGCGGGATCCTCCGGCACGGCGGTGTCGGGGGTGGGCGCGGCTGTTCCGTTCCCGCTGTCGCCGTACTGCGCATCGGCAACCTGCCGCAGGAATTCCTTGGCGGAAACCGGCTTGGCAGCCACCGGCGCAGGCTCCTCCTGCGGCGCACCGTCCTTTTCCTTGTCGGTGAGCAGGGACCGGAGCAGCTCGTTCTCGCTCCGCAGCTTGCCCATCTCGTCATTCAGCTCCTGGTTCTTGGCGCGGAACACCTTCAGCACCTCATCGTACTTGGCGGTAAGCTGCTCCAGCTCGGCAAGGCGATCCTGATTCGCCAGCCGCTCGGCACAGAATTCCAGCGCGCACAGCAGTGCCGCCTCGTTCCGGGTGCAGCTGCGGCTGTTCAGGTATATTTCCCGCATCTTGCGGTCCACGATACCGGAAATTTTGTCCACCTCTTTCTGGGGGGCTTCCGACAGAACATCCAGCTGGATGTCGGCGATTGTCAGCGCGTACTTGTTCTTCATACCATCCGTCCTTTCATCCCACCGCGCGGAAAAATCCGACGCACGGCGCAGAATATACAAAATGTACTTGAAATCCGGGCATTCCGGGAGTATAATAGAAGCGGATTTTTCTATCCCGCCCCTATTATAATACAAAACGGCGGATTTGAAAAGAGCTTTTCGGTAAATTTTCAGCGACGGCGCGGTTTTTCTTTCGCAAGCCGGCGCTCTGCCCCGGAAGGAGGAGTCCCATGCGTCCCTATATCTGTATCAGCCATGCGTCTGCCGATGCCGACGCGGCACAGCGCTTTCTGCGCGAACTGACCCGGTACGGCTTCCGCTACGAGGCGCCGGACGAATCCGTCCCGCGCCGGGAGCGGGAGGCGTGTCTCCTGAATGCCGAGGCTGTTATCGTCCTGACCTCCCCCGCCGCCGCCGAATCCGGCATCTGCGCGGCGGATATCCGCCTGCTGTTGGGACGGGGACGGCAGGTACTGTGCGTCAGTCTGGAAGAAAACGCCCTGGACAGCCGCTTCTGCTCCGACCGGGAGGAGAACGCCGAGCGCATCGTGTACCCGGCGGGCGAAGCGCCCGACCGCGGTCGGGTGGCAGACTATTTCCATCGCCTGTACCTCAACCGGCTGTGCCGGTGCACGGGGGCTTTTTCCGCCGTGCGCTGTGTGGACGATGCGGGCGGGCGGCTGATCCGGCTGGCGGTGCTGGCGTACCGGGTATGCTCCGGGGAGAAGTTCGCGCGGCGGGACGAGTATGCCGCCGCCGTGCAGGCAGTCGGCGATCTGGCGGACATCTACCGCACCGGGAAAATGGTGCCCATGCTGGAGAGCGAGGCGGTGGCGTGGCTGGAGCGCGGCGCCGCGCTGGGACAGCCGGAATCCATGCTCCGGCTGGCTGAATGGAAGATCACGGGCGGTGCCGTGCGCCGCGACCCCGCCGGGGCGCTGGCACTGTTCCGCCGCGCCGCCGACGGCGGGGACGTCCGGGGACTGTATCAGGTGGGGCGGTGCGCGCTGGAGGGCATCGGCATGATGCGCGATCCGCAGGCGGCGGCGGACGCCTTCGCCCGCGCGGCGGCTGCCGGGTACCTCCCTGCCCGCTACCGGCTGGGACTGCTCCGCCGGGACGGCGCGGGCGTTCCGACCGACTGGTACGGTGCGGCGTTCGACCTGTACGCTGCCTGCGCCGAGCTGACCGGCTATCGCCCGCCCGACACCGACATCAACGCCCCGCAGGCGCAGGGGACAGCCGTGCGTCCGGTCGAGCCGCGCCCGATTCGCGCGCATGGCAAGGCGCGCCGGGTGGTATCCATGCGCAAGATGCGGGAGGACAGGTTGGGCAGACTGCTGTTCGGCTCCGGCGATGCTCGCCCGGCGGTTGCGTCCGCCACGCCCGCACAGCGTGCGGCGGAAGACGGGGAACGGCGGCGCCGGATCCGGGACTGCATGGCGCGGAACCGCCGCCGGCGGGTTGGCATCGCCGACAGCCAGCGGCTGGATGCCGCACTGTCCGCCGGCGTGATGCCGCATTCCGGAGACGGCTGGAGCGACTGGGATCCGTCTGCGGCGGCGTATGCGCTGGGGCGGATGCTGGAGAGCGGCTGCAGGGCGGCGAACTGCCCGCCGATGCCGTTGCACGCACTGCATTGGTATCGGCTGGCGGCGGCACGCGGGCACGGCGGCGCCGCCCTGCGGTTGGCGGAATGCTACCGGCTAGGCTTGGGCATACCGCGCGACGGGAACGAGGCGGTGCGCCTGTACCGCGTTGCCGTGCGGCTGGGAGACCCGGAGGCGCAGTTCCGGCTGGGCGTCTGCTGTGAGCAGGGTCTGCACACGCGGCAGGATGCCGCCGAGGCGGCACGCTGGTACGCCGAGGCGGCAAAGAGCGGTTACGCGCCGGCGCAGAATAATCTGGGCGGCTGTTACGAGCGCGGCGCGGGTGTCCGGCAGGACATGAGCAGTGCGGTGGAATGCTACCGCCGGGCGGCGCAGGCAGGCATCCCGGAGGCGGCGTGCCGTCTCGGGCTGTGCTTTGAGCGCGGCACGGGCGTCCGGAATGACGCCGCGCGGGCGCTGTCCCTGTACGAACAGGCGGCGCGGGCAGGGCATCCGTATGCCATGTACCGGCTGGGACTGTGCTATGATTGGGGGCGCTCGGTGCAACCGCAGTTTGCGCGCGCCGCACAGCTGTATGCGCAGGCGGCGCAGGCAGGCGTGCCGGAGGCGGCGTATGCGCTGGGACTTTGCTGTCGGGACGGCAGAGGCGTCAGCCGCGACGGCGGACTGGCGTTCTCGTGGTTTGCCGCGGCGGCGGCAGGCTGTGCGCAGGGCGCACTGGAGGCGGGACTGTGCCTGCTGGAGGGACAGGGCGCCATCCGCAAGCCGGAGGAGGCAATGCGGTACTTTGCCGAGGCGGCGGCGTCCGCGCCCGACGCGGGCGGAACCGCGCCGTGGCAGGACAGTCTGCCGGCAGCGCCGGTCGGCGCAGAGGAGCTGTACGGCGGCACACCGGATCCCGCTCCCGCCGCCGCGCCTGCCCGCGCCGATCACGGAGGTGACCTGCCCCCGGCGGCGCTCAGCGCGACCGAAACGGCGGCAGAGGCACTGTACCGGCTGGCTTACTGCCGGCTGGCAGGCATAGACGCGCGTAACGCAAGCGGATCGGACGGCACCGCACCGGCGGAGGAGCTGCTGATGCGCGCCGCCCGTCTGGGCAGCGGCAAGGCTTGCCTTGCGCTGGGCGATCTGTGCGCGGCGGGCAGGTCGGCAGACAGGGAGCAGGACGCGGCGGACGCCTCGGTGGTCTGGTACCGCCGCGCCCTGCATTGCCCGTACACACCGACAGCCGGCGCGGACAAAGCCTGCGCCGAGGCGCGGCTGAGGCTGGCGCAGGACTGCTTCCGACGCGCGGAGCTCTGCGCCGACGCGCCGGACGCGGACGCCTGGAACCGGCGCGGTTGGTCCTACCTGACCGGCGCCGCCGAGGGCGGCAGTGCCGAGGCGCTCATCCGGATGGCGGAATGCGCCTATCGGGGTATCGGCACGGTCTGCAAGCCGTCCATGGCGAAGGCTCTGCTGGAGGGCGTGCGGCGGCGCTTCGGCAACCGGTACGACAGCACGGTCTGCCTGTGGCTGGGCGATTTTTCCCTTTTGGATATCGGAACCGCAGTCCCCGTTTCCGCAACGCCGGATACGGCTGCAGTCCGGGACGCCGACCGTCGTCGCCGTGCGGCGGCACTGTACCGGCAGGCTGTCGCCGCTCCGGCACCGCCCATGCGGGAGGGTATCCTGTATGCGGCAGGCGCCGCGTCCGGCGACAGCCGGCAGGAGCGCGCCCGCGGGGAAGCCATGTACCGGCTGGCACTGCTGGAGGTGTCCGCCCCCGAGGTGACGGACGGCGGGGCGGAGGACCGTCCCTTTGCCTGGCTGTGCCGGGCGGTGCTCGCGGGACATCCCGCCGCGCGGCGGGACTTTGCCCGGATGCTGGCGCGGGCGACCGCGCAGGAGGAGGACAGCCGCCGGGAACTGGAGGAGGCGTGGCAGGCACTGCGCGAGAAGTCCGGCGACACCGGAAAGCGCGGCGCGCGGTTGGCGCACGCCCTCTGGGAGCGCACCGGGGAATTTGCCCGGCAGGATCCGACCGTATGGATGCGGGCGTACTATGCCGCCCTGTCGCCCGTGCCGGAGCCGTTCCGGTACACGGACGAGTCCTGCGATCTGTCCCGCGCGGCGAACGAGGAGGATACGGCGTACACCCGCGCCGCTGTCACACCCCGCATGGATGCCGAGGCGATGTACTATCTGGGTGAGTGCCTGTTCCGCGGACTGCACATACCCGCCGACCGCGCCGCAGCTGTCCTCTGCTACCGGCAGGCGGCTGCCTACACGCCGGGACGCGGCGAACCGGTCTGCCGGGGCGCGCTGTGGGCGCAGTACAGCCTGGGCTGGTGCCTGGTGCGGGGTGTCGGATGTCCCGGCGACCCGCGCGAGGGCGTGGCGTGGCTGAGCCGCGCATCCAGGTACCACGGGCAGGCGGCATATATGCTGGCGGAATGCTACGAGCGCGGCATCGGGGTGGATGTGCCGGATACCCGCAGTGCCGTCACCTACTACCGCCGGGCACTCAAGCTGGGCTACCGCCAGGCGGCGGTCGGCGTGGCGGCAATGGAAAAAGCCCTGCGGAGCCGGGAATAATACAGGAGAACGAATACATAATGGAGAATCAGAATCAGGAAAAGGCTGCCCGGGCAATCGGGCGCGTGGCGGTGATCGGCTGCGGCAGGTGGGGTTCCCTCATCACGTGGTATCTGTCGGCGTGCCGGGGGCTGGACGTGACGCTGTACGGTCGCCCGGACTCCACGCATATGCAACGCTTCCTGCGCGAACGGCGGAACGACCTGCTGACGCTGCCGGACAGCGTGCAGCTGTCCACCGATCTTGCATCGGCACTGGAGGGGCGGGAGGTCATCGTCATATCCATCGGGGCGCAGGGACTGCGCGGGCTGATGGAGGAGCTGCGCCCGCTGGCACTGCGCGACCGCATTGTCGTGCTGTGCATGAAGGGCGTGGAGGCGGACACCGGACTGCGCCTGTCCGAGATCGCGGGCGCGGCGCTCGATCCGTCCTGCCGCATAGCGGTCTGGGTCGGTCCCGGTCATGTACAGGAATTCTATGCAGGCATCCCCAACTGCATGGTCATCGACAGCGCGGACGGGGAGGTCAAGCGGCGGTTGGTGAACGCTTTTTCCGGCGACCTGATCCGTTTCTACTATGGAGAGGATCTGCTGGGCAGTGAAATCGGCGCGGCGTCCAAAAATGTCATCGGCATTGCCGCCGGGATGCTGGACGGCATGAAGCTGACGACGCTCAAGGGGGCGCTGATGTCGCGCGGGACACGCGAAATTGCCCGCCTGATCCGCGCGATGGGCGGGAATGAGCTGTCTGCTTACGGGCTGTGCCACCTCGGCGACTACGAGGCGACCGTGTTCTCGCCCTTCAGCCACAACCGGGCATTCGGCGAGGCATGGGTCACGCACAGACCGTACACCGAGCTGGCAGAGGGCTACGCCACCGTGCGCGCCATGTGCCTGCTGGGCGACCGGTACGGCGTGGATCTGCCCATCTGCCGGGCGGTGTACCGCATCCTCTACGAGAACGCGGACCCGATCGCGGAACTGCAGACGCTGTTCTCCCGCCACGTAAAAACGGAATTCTATTTCTGAGGTTCCGGCAGGCTGTGTGCCGTGCGAAACGCAGGAGGGCGTCCGTTGCGGCACGGAACCGTGCCGCTGACGCCCGCGCGGGGCGCCTGACAGAAAAGGCAGGGTTGACACGGTAGCGTGTCAACCCTGCTGACGGGTTCAGCGTCGCCTGCCGGTTGTCGGACCGGAGGTGGCATTGCCGTTGTTCGGCTTTGCCGTGGCAGGTGCTCCGGTGGCGGGCGCCGTCGTGGCGGCGCCGGGATCGGGAGTCGTTGCGGGAAGTGTGGCGGGCTCCGTGGGCGTGTGCGTCGCCGGTGCGTGCGTCGTGGAGGGCGCCACCGTGACAGTCGCGGGCTTGCCGGCAGAGCTGTCGGTTTCGGTGCCGTTGCCGCCGCAGGAGGCGAGCAGCAGCGTTGCCGTCAGTGCCGCCGCGCCGGTTGTCAGCAGTCCTGCCGCCAGGAGACTGCCTCTTTTTCTGTTTCGTCTCATAGTATGACCATACCTTTCTTTTTGTGGCATAAAAAGCCTGAGGGAGCCGTCCGGGCGCCATGCGCCGCACGGGAAGACAGACGGCTCTATGGGTAGTATGCGCCGCGCACGATGTAAAAAGCATAGCAATGCATGGAAAATTCCGTCATTGGGCACACGACGCCCGCCGCAGGCGATGTCGGCGGAACGCCGACATCCGCGGAGTCTGGGACGGGGATTTGGGACGGGGAAAGGAAACTTTATTCCGCCAATCAGAAATATTTCCGGGAAACCTCTTGACAAACTCCGGGAAATCGTGTATAATCTATTCGTTGTCGATTGGCGGCTGGGTGATGTTGCCGATCGGTAAGATGCGAGGGTGGCGGAACTGGCAGACGCGCACGTTTGAGGGGCGTGTGGTTCACACCATACGGGTTCGATTCCCGTTCCTCGCACCACCGTTTCACGGAGCGAGGGTTTCGTGAACGGGTATGCGGGCATGGCGGAATTGGCAGACGCGCTAGATTCAGGTTCTAGTCGGGGCAACTCGGTGGAGGTTCAAGTCCTCTTGCCCGCACCACC